>ERZ894223.116-NODE-116-length-86941-cov-86.482517_pt1 | contig 86941 bp, 87 predicted proteins | sample MGYA00380293_ERZ894223 | MGnify/ENA primary metagenome ERZ894223 (study PRJEB32331, sample SAMN06328445) | human gut metagenome | biome: human gut microbiome; feature: stool | host: Homo sapiens | collected 2014-11-05 ...
TGTGGAGCAGGTGAAAGTATGAAAACACTAAAAGAAGAAGTAATTGAATTACTGACGAAAAGGAGAAGATGATGAATAACGGAATGCGACCGAGTGTTTTTCATAACCCGGATCCGACTTATGAAAAGACAAAAACAAATTTAAATCGTGAATCTAAGCGGGTACGTGGCGAGGTTGAAGCGTTTTTTGAAGAAATTCGGCGATGCAGAAAGCACATCGATTCTTTAAATCAATATCGCCTGCAGTACGAAATGGATTTGTTTTCTTTAAAAGGCTGTAGATACGATAAAGAGCCAGTGGATGGCGGATCTCAATCCGATTTGTCGGACATAGTGATTGCGTTTGAGCAGCGGATGGCGAAATCAGAAGAACTACGGATAAAAGAGCTAAATCGATACGGTGATATGATCACGAAAGGATTTAAGCTATTAGCGCTTTTGTCCGATCCGGAGCAGAAATCAATCATGATTGACCGGTATTTTATGAATAAGCTCTGGGAGAAAATAGCGCTGGAACATCATTACGTAAGGAGTCATTGCTATCGATTGAAAGATGAAGCGATAAAAGAAATTTCGCAGAAAATGAAACATGAGACATTATGAGACATTTAAATATGCTATTATGATAGTGTGAAAAGTGTGAAAGTAGCATGATACTTTCTTCCTTAATTAGAAAAGCACGCGTCAATCCCTCCCGACGTGTGCTTTTCGTTTGTTTTTTTTAAGGTGGTGATTGCTGTGGGCGCAAAGGGTAAATATGCAAAATGGCTTCTTCCGGACAATCTCTTGCGCTTGCAGGCTTGGGCGCGAGACGGATTAAGTAATGAGCAGATTGCGCATAATATCGGCATTAATCAAGATACATTGTATACATGGATTAAGAAGTACCCCGAATTTTCCGAGGCTTTATCGCGCGGGAAAGAAGTAACTGATATTGTTGCCGAAAATGCACTGTATCAAAAGGCTATCGGAATCAAAGAAACTATAATGAAACCGATAAAACTGAAACAGGTTTTATACAAAAATGGAAAACGTATATCTGAAAAAGAATATATCAAGATGGTTCCGGAAGAGGTTTATGTACCGCCGGATGTGAAAGCACTTATCTTTTGGCTGACAAACAGAAAGCCGGAATGGAGAGACAAGCAGGAGAAAGAATTATCCGGCAATATCGGGATTAATCTGGTGGTAGACGATGACATCAGCACAGACGATTAATCTTGTCAATGACATTATTCATCCGACGCCGAAACAGCGTGAATTTATGCGAACCATCAAAGATAATACGTATGTTCTTTACGGTGGTGCGGCTGGTGGCGGGAAATCGTACATTTTACGATGGGAATTAGTCTATCTCCTGATTTGTTGGTACAAGCATTTGAAATTAAAAGGTATCCGCGTTGGGCTGTTTTGTGAAGACTACCCGGCACTGCGTGATAGGCAGCTGTCAAAAATCAAAATGGAGTTTCCTGACTGGCTCGGCAGCTACAAAGAAGCGACGCATGAATTTACATTAAATCCAGCGTTCGGGAGCGGTGTGATATGTTTCCGCAATCTGGACAATCCATCTAAGTATTTATCGTCAGAGTTTGCGGCGATTGCGATTGATGAGCTGACGCTGAATGAACAGACTGTTTTTGATTTTCTCCGCATGCGGCTTCGCTGGGTCGGTGTTGAAGATCCTAAGCTGATTGCAGGAACAAATCCGGGCGGTAAGGGTCATATGTGGGTTAAGAATCTGTTTATCGATAGAAATATTCCGCCGGAAATGCAGGATTTTGCAAATAAAATTGCTTTTGTGCAGGCACGGATAGATGACAATCCGTATTTACCGGCGGGCTATTCCGATGCGCTTGATACGCTGCCGGATAAGCTAAGAAAAGCGTATCGTGAGGGCGATTGGAATATATTCGAAGGTCAAGTGTTTGAAGAGTTCCGGACAGATTTGCACGTTGTTGAACCGTTTGAAATTCCGAAAAGCTGGCAGCGCGGACGGTCTATGGATTGGGGATACAGTAAACCGTACGCCATCTATGAATATGCAGTTGATTATGACGGTGTTGTTTATGTAATCAACGAATGGTATGGCTGCAAGCCGGGAACAGTGAATACTGGCACACAAGAGACGGCGCGAGAAGTAGCGCAGAAAATTAAGCATTTGGGCAGTGAATTTGGCATTGCGGACCCGGCGATTTGGCAGAAAACCGGGCATGACGGGCCGTCGATTGCAGAAGTTTTCGCGGCAGAAGGCGTGCCGTGGTATCCGGCGGATAATGACAGGCTGGCGGGCAAGATGCAGGTACATTTACGGCTGAAAGAACGGAAGCTCAAGATATTCAAGACTTGTTATCACTTAATACGGACGCTTCCGGCGTTGACGTACGATAAACACAAAGTCGAGGACGTGGATACACAGCAAGAAGACCATAGTTATGATAGCGTCAGATATTTCTTGATGAGCCGTCCGATTCAGCCGGTAAAAGTAGAAAAGCCATTCAATGATGGATACAGATATGAAGATGAGGAAGGAGATGAACCGACGGCATGGGGGGTGTAATGAATGACAGAGCATTAAGAGATTACGCATACAGAGTGCTTAAATCAGAGTACGGTGAACATATGGAGAACGGGATTTTAATTCCGGCAAAGAAAAGCGATGAAGAGCTGGCGGCGTTTGTGTCTCAAATGCCGCAGTGGCAGCTTGAACAAATGTATGGAATGATGTTTAAAGGAGAACTTGTCGAATGAGTTTTGATTTATCCGAAGCGCGAAATAATGTAAAAAAGGCACTGCAGCTAACCAGTGAATGGCGCAAAAGCGCGAAAGAAGATTATGATTTCATGCGCGGTAAACAGTGGACAGACGCGGATTTGAAAGTAATGAAACAGAAATCCCGTCCGGTTATTACAATTAACCGGATACGCCCTGTTATTAATTTGCTGTCCGGTTATGCGGCGCAGAATGAGACGGAACCTGATTTCCTGCCGCGGTCAGAAGAAGATGATCGCGTAGCACGAGTAGCCAAGGGTATCACGAAGTACACTTTCGACAAGACGAATTATCAAAGCGTCAAGAAAAAAGCATTCAAAGACGCGGTTATATGTGGCGTTGGAAATTACTGGGTCAGTTATGAGTTTGATTATACTCGTATGGATGGTCGGATACAGATAAAAAACGTCAGTCCTTTTGATGTGTTTGTGGATCCGGAATGCAAAGAAGATGATTTGTCAGACGCTTTCTACTGCGGCAGATATAGCTGGGAAAGTCCAGATAAATTGAAACAGATCTATCTGGACAAAGCAGATGAAATTGCCATGCTTGCGCATAAGTACGATGACAGCGAATTGGAGACAGTTGATACGGAGCCGCTTTGGTATTCACGGGATTTAAAGAAATTAAGAGTAGTTCAGTATTGGTACAAAGAGTACACGCGGAAGAAAATTTTCTCTGCAGATGGGATGATTGTTGATGAATCGCAGCCGGATTTATATTCGGCTTTTTTTATGTCCGGAGCAGAACCGGAAGAAATCCCGGTTACAAAAATCAGATATGCGACATTCTGCGGAGAAATTCTGCTTGAAGAGGGCGAAAGTCCTTATAAGCACAATCAATTTCCACTTGTGCGGCAGTATTGCTACTTATCAGGTTACGGTGAGGATGTGGATGACGGACTGGAACCGGCGGGGATTGTACGGGATTTAAAAGACGCACAGCGCGAACTCAACAAGAACCGCAGCCAGCGTATGCATATCGTCAATCAGCAGTCGCTCGGTGTTCGTTTTTGGACCGGACCGCAGTTTGATGAAAAAGAAAAACGGGAAATTCGGAATCTGTCTACAACGCCGGGCGCGAACATTTTCTTGAAGCCGGGCGTGACATTTACCGATGGGCTTCCGTCAGCGCAGTCTGTCAATAATATAGAGCTTGAAAACCGCTCAAGCAGTGATTTCTACACGATTTCAGGCATTACTCCGGAGAGCCTGTCGGGCAGTATCGGGGCGATGAGCGGGAAGGCGATTGATTTAAGACAGTCAGTCACCACGGTGCAGACCGCCGAAATATTCGACAAAGCCAAAGAAGCGGAACTGCAGATTGTAAAACTCTTGTGGGGAGACACCTACGCGCCGGGATTGATTCCGCAGTTTTATAACAAAGACAAGGTTATGCGGATTCTTGGCGAAGATGGCAAGAAAGAATTTGTGCAGATACAGCCGGGGTTGGGACAAGCGATGCAGGAACAGCAGGCGGTTGACTTAAACGGTATGCCGATGACAGACGAAAACGGCGACCCGGTAACGAAAGTGCTGTATGATTTGTCCGCTTTCGATTTCGACATTGTAATCACAACATCGCAGGCAAGCGCTACCGCGCGGCGAGCGAATTTGTATCAGTTGCTTGAGGCGAAGAAAGCGGGCGTCGATATACCAATGGATATTATTCTTGACTTCATGGATTTTCCGGAAAAGGAAACCGTCAAGAAGCGTATGCAGCAAGCTTCTGAACAGCCGAAGATACCAGATCTCAAAGTCAGTGCAAGTATTGAGGATTTACCGGCGGAAGCCTTATCTACGGCTCTTGCTTCTATCGGCGTAGATATTTCTCCCGAGCAGATTATGCAGGAAAGATTGGCACTAAAAGGGCGGGCAACCGCTCCGCCGGTACAACCGCAGCCGATACCGCAAGTGTTACAACAACGTTATTAAAGCATTACCGCTTTAATATATCGTCCTGAGCAACGACGTTAAAAGGCTTTTTTCTTTCGTCCGAAAAGAGACGGTAAACTACAACAAAAATCATTCGACCGCCGACGTCGTTAAACCGGCAGAAGGAGATAATCACATGGAAAACGAAACAATGCTGAACGCGGAAGATTTAGGGTTTGATGCAGAAGATTTGAAAGAGGCAGGTCTTGATAATCAGGAACCGGCAACTCCGGCGGGTAAAGCACCGGCAAAAGAACCGGAAGACAATCCGGCAGGTGGACAGCCGAAAACTGAACCTAATCCTGATCCTGAATCGAGACCTAAAACAGAAATTGAACCGAAGGAACCGGAAGACAATCCGGCAGGCGGTGATTTAAAGAAAGCGTTAGCGGAAGAAAGGGCCCGCAGGAAAGCGGCCGAAGAAGCGGCTAATACTTTGCGGTCACAGATGAGCATGTCACAGAAACTGGTATTATCTCCGGAAGATTTGAATCAAATTAAGAGTTATGCGCAGCAGGAAGCTGCACGACGGCTCAAGATTGATGACGCGTCTGATTTGATGTTCACTGACGCCCAGAAGTATCAGGAACTTCTTTATGAACAGGCACGGATTGAATATCAGATGACACGCCAGCAGGAAGAGCGGCAGGAAACCTATCAGAAAAATGTAGCGTTTATTGGCGAGCTTAAGGCTATTCCGAATATCGGTGAGCTGTGGCAGAAAGGCACTGAAATGCTGGACGGCATGACGCGAAAAGACGCTGCCCCGATTGATGCGGCATTTTCACGTATTGATCAGGGGATAGGCACGGATGCAGACTTTAAAGTTATTCGTGATTTTGCTGAAAAGGTAAAATCAGCAATGACCGCACCTGCGCAAAATCCGCTTGAAATGGCTAAAACATTGCCAAAAGCAAGCGCGTTAAACGGCGGCGCTCCGACCGGCACGAAACTGTCTGAGGAAGAAATCCTCAAGTATGTAGAAGAGGGTCGTGAAAACGAGCTTCCGACGGAAATCAGAAAGCAGATTGATGACCTCTGCGGTGATTAATTTTTTTACAAAAAGGAGAATGAAATATGGCACATGAATTTAAAATTCCTGAAAAATTGGTTCCTAAACTCTGGACAAAAAAGGTATGGAGAGAAGGTTTAAAAGCTTCTTATTTTGATAAGTTTACGTCTACTAATGGGAGTAATGTTGTTCATACGAATAAAGATTTAAAACAGGCTAAAGGCGATGAAGTAAACTTTGGACTGGCAATGAATCTTAAAGGTAACGGCGTTTCCGGGAATAACACACTCAAAGGTAATGAAGAAGAAATGCAGATGTATGATTTCAGCATAAAGACTACTTTGGTCAGAAACGCAGTTACGCGCTTTGAGGCGGATGACCAGAAATCTCCGTACGAAAATTTGCCTCTTATCAAGGGGGTATTGGTGCAGTGGCTGTCTGACTGGAAAGATAACAAGCTGATTTCCGCATTGACCGCCAATCCGACAACCGGTGAACGTCTTATTGCGTCTACGGCAGGAACAGAGGTTTCTTTAACGGCTAATGACAAGCTGACCTGTGCGGTAATCGGCCGCGCAAAACGCAAGGCTAAAATGCATGAACCGAAAGTGAAACCGCTCAAGATTGACGGACAGGAGAAATACATCATGCTTGTCGGCACATGGGCAGCGCGTGACTTGAAAGCAGATCCGGTATGGCAGGCGGCACAGCAGAACGCGGCCATCCGCGGCAGCAAAAACCCGATTTTCACCGGAGCGCTCGGCGAATATGACGGCGTCGTTCTGTATGAATATGAACGTGTCATGAATACGAAAACCGGTGCGTCTTCTGCAAATGTTGTTCATAACCTGCTTCTTGGGCAACAGGCGGCATGCTTCGCTGTAGCCCGCGAGGCTCGCTTCATTAAAGATGAGGATGATTACGGCAATGTACAGGGGAACGGTATCGCGTTCTTCGGCGGCATTGAAAAATCCATCTACAACAGCAAGGATTATGGCGTGATTCAGGTCATGACCGGCGGTGCTGTAGAGTAATTGCAATGGAGATAAGGTGAGGGCTTTTTACAGCCCTCTTTCCTTTTCTTAAGGAGTAGCCATGACAGTAAGAGATTTGATTAACCGTGCGTATATGCAGGTGGGCGATACGTCGCAGGTGAACTATACGCCGTATCAGTTTCTGGAGTTTTATAACGAAGGCAATCATATTCTGCATAAGCTTATAGCGCGGTATATTCCGGATATTTTACGTGTAACGGAGACGGGAGTTCCGAACAGACCGACGATTGCACTTTCTTCTTTCGCACTGCAGATTGTATCAGTAAAGGATATGTATGGTCATCCCGCTGATTACACGATGGAAGACCACAAAATCATTACTGCGAAGAGTGCGGCACAAAGAGGATTGACCGTCGTATATATCCCGTCTGCAGATTACAAAGAAATGGATGATGAAAGCGGTTATCCGGCGGAAATAGAAAGTCTTCTTGTAAATTACATGGTAGCGCGGATCATGAAAGCTGACTTATCGTTTATTTCCGGGTGGGAAGATACGATTTCCGAGATAGCGCGTCAAATGGATGATGAAAGCGGTTTTGTTGCAAGGGGGTACTGGCCGTATGACTGCAGGCGAACTGATTACGATGATTAATCTGGACACAAATGAAATATTAGATGACAGTGCGGAATACATCCCCTATATTAATGCAGCCATTGATTGTCTCGTGATGATTTTGGTCCCGATGAAAGACAGGGAAGTTGTAAAAAGTATGGACATTAACGACAATAATCCGGTACCCGGTGATTTTACAGCGTTTATTCCTACGGCGGGTTACCCTGTCCGCATTGTGAACGGGTCTTTCCAGACGTACGGTGGAAAGACTGTCAATGATGTATTTTACGCTGTGAAAAAGCCGCATATATCGGATGAAACTGATTCGATTCCATTCAGCGAAATCTTTCATTTCGTGCTTGTGCAGCTGGTCTCATTTCTTGTCAAAAAGAAATCATTAATGCTGGATTATGCCAATGCGGATAAAGCGTTCATTGCTGATCTGACATCGGCAATCCAAGCGGCAAGAGGGCGCTAATATGGGGGAGCGTTTTTTTGCCTCAACAAACGGATTTCGTCTGGGATTAGATTGGAGCAAGCCGGCAGAAAGTATTGATTTGCAGAGTTTAACGCAAGCGATTAACTGTGAATACAGTCCAACAGACAGTGCGCTTCAAACGGTGCCCGGCGTGAAAATAATTTATACGGGAACGGCGGATATTGAAAGTTTGTATTACGACAATTACCGCCATCAGTATTATTTTTCTTGCGGGCGCGACCTGTACAAAACAGTCGATTTTGTAACGGTCTCAAAACTTGGGACTCTGACGGGTAACAGAATTCCGAAGTATCATGCTTTTGATCATGATATTCTGATTGCTTCCGGCGGTAAATTGCAGGCTGTTTCTGGTGCCGGCGTGCTGTCTACTGTAGACGAAAGTCCGACTTGCGAATTTGTGAGTAGCCATTCCGGCTCCGTCATTGTGGCGTCTATTTATGGACACCGTGTCACGTGGTCAGCTGTCGGAGATTATAAATCATGGACAACGAACACGAACGACGCGTCATCGGCGCAGTATGTAGAGGTTGGTTATAAAGATCCCGGCTGTATTGTATCTATTGATTTCCTGTCAAAGGTAATTATTGTATACAAAGAATATGGCAGAGCTTATCAGGTGGTGGGCAATCCACACGAAAAGACGCTTGCGGTATATCCGCTTTCGGAAACAGCTTTGTGCTGCGGCAGTTCAATCAGCATTGATGACCGAAGTTATTATCTGGGTGATGCGGGGCTGATGAGTTTTGTTCCGACAAATACGTATGCGAATATTCAGCCGTTCGAAGTGGGCCTTAATATTAATGCACAACTGACGACGATTACCTCAGAGCAAGCCCGGATGTGGCATGTTCCTGGAAGAAAACAGCTGTGGATTAAACCTGGGAAAAATCAGGATATATTTATTTATCATTATCTACCGCGGTACGAGGACGGACGTGGTGTTTTCACGTTAAGGTCTTTCGTTCATAATCTGCACGATGTATTGACAGTCGGCAAAGATGTCTATATCGCGTATGGCAACAAAATCGGCAAGTTGGACGCGGGGATTGATACCGATGACGGAGAGCAAATTACGACATCAATTGTTTCGGGTAATCGTCTGGCTCAAAGATTATTCTTACTGCTATTTTCATATAATTTTGTATCAAGCAACCGTATTGAAGGTTACGGCAGCATTACAGTCAGCGATAAACGGGCAAAACCTGTTACATTCAAAGCGGCTGGTACAAAGTTATACTATGCGAATGAAAAGTTGATTAATGCAACCGGCAGGCTGAATAGCAATGAGTATACGAAAGTAAATAAGATCGGCGGTGGAGCGAACCGCTATCTGCAGATAAAAATATTTGTTGCCAAGGGCGCTATCGCTTTGCGGCAGTTTGATTATACTTACGAGGAGGTTTAAATGCCTTATACGGAAAAATATCCTTTGAACCCGACGCTGCAAGGAGACAGCACGAAAGAAGCTGTACTAAAGAATAGGGAAGAAATCAAGACAATCGGGAATGCGCTTTCCGCACAGTCGAAAAGCGGCGGTAGTGGACTGCGGCAGCGTATTTTGTATGGAAAAAACAGTGGCGGGAAGTACAGTTTTCTTTCCGGCGACGGATTGTCGGTCATTATTGACGGAAGTACGATACCTGTTGTTTTAACGCTGGCAGACGGCTTTAATGAAAACGGCGCGAAAGATTATGTAGAAACAATTGATAAGAAAATCAGTGCATGGACGTTGCCGATTAATGCAACAAGTTATCTGTTTGTAGAACGAAATGATGTGGGTGCTTTGTCTTACGGAAGTGCAACAACAAAACCGGTATTTTCAGATTCATTGCCTTCCAGCATTGTCACAAACACTCATGTATTCAACACACTTGAGCAGAAGATGTATTACTACAATGGTACAGAATGGAAAGCAGTCGTAAGAGTTTTTGTTGCAGCGGTAACGACGAATGCAACCAGCGTAACAAAGATTGAGTATATGAATAATGCGGCAGCGGTAGAAATGACGGATGCTGAAAAAGAAAAGCTGTCCGGTATTGCAGACAAAGCAGAAGTTAATCAAAACGCATTTTCTAAGATAAAAATCGGTGACAAAGAACTTGTTGCGGCTGTAAAGCAAGCTGTCCTCGAATTAATCGCCGGGGATAACATTAAAATTACTCCGGATGCAGATGGTTCGAAAATAACGATAGATATAGCAAACAAAAAAGAAATATTTGATCCCGATAATTACTACACTAAGGATAAGGCTGATTCCCGCTATTATCATGAAGGGATTCCTTTGCCGGTAGCTTATAGTAACGAAGTTAATTTTGCGGGAAATGCAGCCACTATACAGTTCGGCTTTCGTGACCACAATATTAACACATATCGTTTTGGCAACGGCACGCAAGGCGGATTAGCTGATATCACCGCAAAGGCATTTAGTGGCAATTTGTGTTCCGGTTCTTTTAATGGTACGCAACAGATGAATGACTGGTTGCGTCAGCACTATAAAGACGATAAAGTTTATGCTTGTCTTGCATACCGCGCCTATGAAATTGTAATTAACGGCAATAAGCAATGGGGAACTGTTTTAATGAGTGCTTATCCAGCACATGACGGACGAGCATTAATAATACAGCTGTTTTTTGCTAATTCTAACGGCTTGTTTTATCGCTATCTGAATACACCAGATGAGATAGATAATACAAATAATTGGTATCAGATTGTGGGCACAAACAATGAGAATAAGCTGAAGATTGGCAACAATTACATATGGTTTGCGTGAGGTGGTGTTCATGAGTGTTTTTAAACATTTATGTTATCAGAAAGAGAACGGGGAAACAGGACAGTGTGATGTATATGATGACCAGAACGAATGTCCAGACCCGCGAACGTATATCACTGTAGACGGGAGAGATGGCTATGTAAAATTGGGGGAGTTTAATGACCCGCAGGCAAGTCCTTTGCGGTGTTATGTAGCGAGTGCAGGACGGGAATTTGCTATTTTAAAGATGGCAATCCCAACTGGCAGCTTTACAGTACAAAATCATAATGGTGCGTCTTATGACTGGACATGTCCTCGATTGATTACGAAAATAAAATGTACCTCGGCGGGAGAATGTCACTCCGGGAACAGTTTACACGTTTATGTTTATTAAAGGTTTCGGAAAACTTAAATGGGTGATATACGTTGGGGGGAATGCTCTCGTTTCTTTGTTTGAAGCAAATGACCCGCTTATCGTTTGGTGGTCACAAGAGATTAATAATTCATGAACAAGATAGGGTGATGAGATGAATTGAAATTATCAAGTTTACAGGAAATGATAAAAGATTATGAACGTATCACTGGCGAATTCGTCAGCTTTGAAGGGTTCTCTTTTGATGATGATCTTCATGATAAACAGGGAACGCATTTCAAGTTTTTTCCGAATGCCGGATTTCTTTTCTGGCAATTGATTAAGTATGAGGGAATCGTTTATTTCCAGATTCTTGAAACATACGGCAAGTTTCACAAAATGGTTGACTACATCAAAGAGGTGATGGCGCTTAACGAAGTAAAAGATATCGTGACAATGACGACGCGCAATCCGAAAGCACATATACGCCGATGGAAGATGATTCACCATCCGGAACAAGATTATGACTACGAAGGGCGGCATTACTATGTGCTGACTGGCACAATTGAGAATTTACATTAGAAAGGAGATTGCATGCTATTATTTGATTTACAGCTGTTCGGGAAAAAGGGGACAAAGATAACGACAACACCGGCGCAAGTACCCCAGATGTCCGATGAGGAAAAAGGGTTACTCGGCGAGCAGCTGAAATGGGCACAGACCACACAGCCGGTTGCACAGAACTTGCTAAACATGGCAAATCAGGCTTTAAGCAGCCAGCAGGTCACGCCAAATCCAAACTGGCAGACGCTGTATGACCGGGCGCAGAACCAGACAGCTGCTAACAATCAGTTGGTGCAGGGACTGATTCCTCAAGTGAACGCAAATACAGACGCCAACGCGGCAGCTAATAATCGTTTCTCGGGCTTACTTGGGAATGCGATTCAGTCGATGTCGCAGGGAAACAAAGAATTGGCGTCTGAATATAACGCGGCCATGCAGAACAATAATACAGCCATGCAAGGCCTGTTGAATGGCGTGCTGCCGTCTTCTTATTCAGAAAACCGGCAAAAAGCCTTGCAAAGTGATTTGACTAATACAGTCGGAAATACATTGTCTGGGCTGGCCAGCAGGGGAATTATCAATTCTTCACAGGCGGACAGTGCATTCAATGATATTTCCCGTAATGCATCCAATACTTTAGCGGCGCAATACGGAAATGATATGCAAACGGCCGCGGGGCTTGCCGGACAGGCATATAATAGCCAGCTGGCGGGCATTAATGGTAAGGCCGGACTTCTGGGAGATATGTTCCGAAACCAGCTTTCCGGCTATGGACAGCAGGCCGACTTGGCAAATACGAATTTTAATAACCGGCAGCAGGGGATTTCCACGCTGTCACAGTTGGCGAACCAGTCACAGCAGATGGCAACGGATCCGATTCAGACGGCGGCAACGGCACAGGAAGCGGCTATCAATACGCCGATGAAGTACTTGGCGATGGCGACAGGGCAGAATGCACCGACGCAAGGGTTATTATCTCAATTATCGCAACAGCGATACAGTGTAGCCACACCGGGGCAGACAATTGTCCGGCAGGGGAGTGGCGGATTTTTTGGAGGTCTTATGAGCGGATTAGGAAGCTATTTAGCATGCTTTACAGCAGGAACGGACATTTCAACGCCGGAAGGTGCGGTTGCTATCGAACAGATGACATTTGGTGATCAGGTTATTTCTTTTGGCGCAGTGAATGAGGTTACAGAACTTCATGACATGGGTGAAGCGGATATCTATGAGCTTAATACCCCGTCTTTTGCGGTAGACACAACGCAGACAGAAGTATTTATGACGCCTGACGGAAAGAAACCTTTAACCGAACTTTCCGAAGGTGAGAGTGTCATGACGGTAAACGGATTTGAGCCGATTACAGCGATTATTGCTACCGGTAGAAAAGAAAAGGTTTATGAATTGGAGTTAACCGGAGATAACATGTTCTATGCAAATGGCATTCTGGCAGAAGGTTTAACAGAAGCTGATAAGACAGCAAATGAACCAGACGGAGACATTATCCCTGCAGAATCGGTTAATGTTGTTTCTGCAGAACAGAAAACAGAAGATTCTGCAGAAGAACCTATGCAGGAAATGGAAACATCCACAGAAGAAACAACGGATGAAACAGAGGAAAAGCCGGCAGCTAAGAAAGCGGCAACAAGAAGAAAGACGGTTACTAAGAAAGCGGGTAAATAATCATGAGTGTTATCTATGTACAGGATAAATCACCATGGGATCAGATTGGAAATCTGGCGGGACTGTGGGCGGCAAACCGTCTGCAGAAGATACAGGATACCCGCAATGCTAAAGATTATGCAACAAAGGTATTCGGGGGCTATCAAGACGAACAGTCCCCGGGACTTTTGTCTCAATTGACACAGCCACAGACCCCGCAGATGGGCAGCGGCCTTTTTGCACAGGACGGTCTTGAAAAAGCAATGCCCCATTTCAAGATCAATACTGCTGGCACACAGCCATTACAATCTTCAAATCCTGTTATGCAAGATTCACTGGAACAAGCGGCGCCTCATTATAGGCTTGATATGCAGCAGACACAACCGCAAACACAAACACGTCCCAGTGCACCTGACAAAAACCAAATTAAGCAGTCGCTTCGGAATAAAGCCGGGGCAGCGTATGTCAGCTTTATCAAGAGTGGTTACGGTCAGCAGGAAGCAGCGCGTATGGCAAAAGAAATGCTGGAGAATGATACGGCAGAAGAATATGGTAAACAGCTTAGCGCTTATCAGGACAGTGTGCTTGAACCGGCACGACAGGATATCTTGAATCAACTTGTCTATACGACAGACGGAGACGGGAATGCGGCAGTCAGCGGTTATGATCCGAAGAAACTTAAGGCGATGGCTCCGCGGATTGCCGCGTACAATTACCGTGCCCAGCAGCTGGGGCTGCCGCAGATTGATATGAATACACTAAACAATATCAATCAGTTGGATAAACCGAATATGAAATATCAGACAATGCCAAACGGGGTGCTTGTAGGAATTAATAATGACACAGGTGCTGTTCAGCAGATGGGAAATTATGCTCCGCCACAAGACCCGCGGCGTTTTTATGTGAATACCGGCGGCGGATTGTTTGACATAAGAAGCGGGCAGGTTATTCCTGGCACAGCAAGAGAAGTACAAGGGCCCGGAACGAGCGGGTACAATTCACAGATTATTTCACAGCTAAGCCATCTGCAGCAGATGTATGAAAAACAGCATATGTATGATGATGATTTTGATCCATCAAAATCTCCTTATTATGCACAGCTGCAGCAGGTTTTAGGATTGCAGCAGCTCGGACAGCCGAGAGATGTAACAGGCGGACAAAAACAGCTTGTTAATGATGAGCAGGGGCTTAGCAATAAGATCATGGAAATGCGGCAGCATATGTCAAAAGAAGAGGTACAGCAGGCATTACGAAACGAAGGACTCGGTTTCTATGCGTCATGGGTACCGTAAAGAGGTAAAATATGGGTTATTTTGATGAATTTCAGCGCGCTGGCGGTAATACTGGCGGTGAAAGATATTTTGATGAATTCAAGAATCAGCCGCCGCAGGATTCGTCTTTGCTTGATAAGGCCAAAGGCTTTTTGAACAGCATCGATGACGCTTATGAAGAAGGGCGTGCAGCGCGTAAAGCGCAGTGGGAGAAGACAAAAGCCAATGTATGGAATACTCTTTCTGATTACGCGGCTAATGCCGGCAAAGCGATAGAAAATTACGGCAATGAAATTACGGCTGCCGGAGAACGTGCCATGGAAGCATATAACAACGGAGAATCCGTCAACATGGAAGACCCGACACAAGGCTTTGAAGGTGAAAACTATAACAGGGCGAAAATGAATGTCTACAATGAACTGGTAGGCAAACCTGCCGGGTATGCAGCCATCACACCCGGTATGCCCGGCATTGTCCGCATGGCAGGCGGTGCTTTAGCTGTCCCGACTCTTGTCGATTCTACGATACAGACTTATAACCAGAACATTGAAAATGACGACGGTACGCCTGTTATCAGCACAGCAAAAGGGACTCTTATAGATCCTGTTATTAATCCGGTTAAAGAAGCGGTTACCCATCCGGGAGAATATGCACAAAGTCTCGTGGATAATCCGACCGAATTGTGGGATAAAGTATTCTTGCCGGGCGCGGTCATTCACGGAGCGGCAAAAGGCATAAAAAAAGCAACACCGAAAAGTATCAGCGAGCCTATTCGTGAGCATGTGACGGAACCGTTTAATGAACATGTTATTGATCCGGTAAAGAGCGGCCTTGCTAATGCGAAAGGGCGCTTTTTTGATTCTTTTAAACGTGGTGGAGAAACAGGTTTTGACGATTTCGCCCGCGATACGAATGCAGGTACTTCTTACTATGCAGAAAGTAATCTGCCGCCAGAATACGGTGAAACTGGAGATATAAAAACAGATGTTTACAACCGTCTCCGCCAGAACGGATTTACTGATTCCGAAGCGGCGGGGATTACCGGAAACATTGCGCAAGAATCCATGTTTGATACAGAAGCGCTTTCAAAAGATGGATATAATTCCCACGGGCTGGTGCAGTGGACAGGCGACAGGAAAGCGCATTTAGAGAGATTTGCCAAAGAAAACGGACTGGATCCTACAGACTGGCGCACACAGGTGGATTTCATATCCGAAGAGATGAATACCACAGAACGGGCGGCTTTTGAAGCGCTCCGCAAAAATCCGAATATTACTCCGGAAGAAGCGGCACATATTGTCCGTGAACAGTATGAGCGTCCGGATCCGGCAGTGGCCAATGATGCATACCGCCAGCAGATAGCCAGAGAAGTCTATGACGGCCGTAGTGTCCGCCCTGTGCAGCGTTCTATACAGCAGAACAGTCTCAATGATTTTGCGGAAGATGTGAAGCAGGTAGCGCCGGAAGAAACAAGTCTAAATTTCATGAAGGATTCTGTGAAAGATATTACGCCGGAAGAATTATCTAACCGCATCAAAGATGGGACTATACCCAAGGAAGTATTCCGTACGTATGACGAAGCGGGATATAATGCATTCAAAGATTTACCGGAAAAACAGAAATTTGAATATGCACGTCAGGAAACGCTTAAACTTGCTGACGGAATAGACGATCCGATGGGAGAAAAAGTAAGAGTTATTTTTGACAAAGAAAACAAAAATGCAGTAGATGACGCAGTTAAAGCTTTCACTTCCGGACATGGCGAAAATATGTCTATTTCTGATAGCCGTGCATTTGCAACTGGGTTGATAAAAGATACTGTTCAAAATCCGGATTTTATTCTTAAGCAAAAGAACGGAAGAAAACTCTATGTGAATCTATGGCGCGGAAAAGATAATTTGTTACATCAAATAGCGGTCAGCATGGATAAAACCGATAAAGGGAAAATTATCTCTTCAAGTACGGCTATGGATAAGCCCAGACATCGAAACAATGCTATTAATCAGCTTTCAAGAGATATAAAAAACGCCGACGAATTAATTTACGTCGGCGAAAATATTCGAGGTCGTCAGTCAGGGTATCCTCTGCAACCCTCCAGTGATAGGGGTTCAACGCCGGATACCCAGCTCCACCCATCTGGCAACTCTATTGTAGCAGAAGAAACAGGAAAAGTAAAATTGCCGGGTGATGAACGGTCATTTATGGCAAGACCTGTTGAGGAGGCGGCCGGTAATGACTTGACCACATGGCAGGGAGAGACGATTTCACGCAAGCAGATTCTTGACGATGTAAATAGTATTTTTGGTGCCACTATCAAGAAAGGACGTGTTGGAAAGAAGGGTACCAACGGCTGGTATAACCCTAAAACGGACATTATACGAACAAGAACATTCGGGGATCCTCGAACTGTTATGCATGAACTTGGCCACTATGTGGATGCAAGGTTTAAATTCAGCAACCGTCCTGGTTTTGATACAGAACTTTCTAATGTTATCCATAAACGTTTTGGAAATGCCTATAACAAGGGTGGTATAAAAACCATCCGAAAGGAAGGGATTGCTGAATTTTTCCATGATTACGTTACCAGTCGAAGGAAAGCGGCTTCTGATTTCCCGCTGTTTTATAAAGAATTCAAACAAATATTGGAAGGTGATAAAGAACTGCATGCGGCAGTAGATAAACTGTCTTATGTCGGTCATCAATGGTATGCGCAGCCGGTATGGGAACGGATGAAAGGTTCTGTTTCTTTTGGCGGTAAAGAAAATATACTGCGGAAAACGTTGAAATTCTTTAAGGATTCTAAGGAAGTCGCACGGAAAGTTTATCATGAACCGTATACTACGCTTGTCGATGAGCTTCATCCATTGGAAGAGCTTATCGGTGAAGTAGAAAAACGTATTGGAAGAAAGCTGAGTGTAGAAGAAAACGCATTCAAACAGGCGTGGCTCGCGCGCGGTTGGGCAGGTAAAGCAGAAGCGCTTCTGCAGAATGGTTCGCCCAAGCATAGAATCCCCGCTTTTAAAGAGATTATCCGAAAAATCCCGGATAATCAGCTAAAAGATTTTTCTACATATCTGACCGCATTACGCGAACTTGATATGAACCACTGGAATACATTCTTACCAAGGGATGAGACACCGCTGATTACGAGATTTACAAAATCAGAATGTTTTGACGTCATCAAGCATTATGAGAAGAATCCTGTTTTCGCGAAAGCCGCTGCGGAAATCCACAGATATAATGATTTCCTGCTTGCAAATGCTGTAGATGCCGGTATGTTATCGGTAAAGGCCGCAATGGCTATGAAGAATAAATATCCTCATTATGTACCGTTCTTCCGTGAATTTTATGAAGCTGCAGAAGCACAAAGAAATGGAACAGGAAAGGGATTTGCAAATGTGGGAGCTGTCACAAAGAAAATGCGCGGCAGCACTTTAGATGTAGTAGACCCACTGGAAGGAATAATCCGGAATACTTTCTCAATAATGAGTGCCATCGAACGGAATAAAGTCGGACAATCTATCGTGAAACTGGCCAATGTTGATGGCATGGGAGCATTGATTGAAAAAGTGTCCGGTGCGGCAAAGGTGACGGATCATAGTTTCAGCGTTTGGGAAAACGGAAAGAAAGTCGTTTACAACACAACGCCGGAGTTGTATCAGGCATTTAAAATGCTGAATCCGGAAGGTGCAAACATGTTTACAAAGCTTCTTTCCTACCCTGCAAAATGGCTCCGTGCCGGGGCGACGCTGGGGCCGGAATTTATTCTGCGTAACCCCGTACGCGACATGATTTCCGCTACAATTTACTCTAAGCACGGATTTATCCCGGTAGTGGATACCCTTAAAGGGTTAGGGCTGTATCTGCAGAAAGGTGAAACTTACTGGGAATACATGCGGTCAGGTGCGGCACAGGCTAATCTTGTTTCTCTTGATAGAAATTACCTTTCCGGACAGATGAGAGACTTGTTGCAGCGGCCAAGCGTCAAAAAGATGGTAACCACAAATCCGATTGAAGTACTTCGCGGATTGTCCGAAGCCACAGAAATGGCTACACGCTTGGCAGAATTTCATAATGTCCGGAAAGGGTATACAGGTATCGGAAATCGGCTGTTCAGCAGAAAGCGAAATCCGGGCAGTATTCAAGAAGCGGCGCTTGAAAGCCGTGATGTAACGTTGGATTTCTCTCGAATAGGGTCTCATACAAAATCACTGAATAAGACGATTGCATTTTTCAATGCAGCCATTCAGGGGACGGATAAGATGTTCCGTGAATGGAAAGCTAACCCACGGGATATGACGGTAAAAACGGCTATGTGGATTACCTTGCCGTCAGTCCTGCTTTGGGAGCTCAACAAGGACGATCCGCGGTATCAGGAACTGCCGCAGTGGCAGAAAGATATTTTCTGGATTATCCCGACGAAAGACACGCTGATTAAAATCCCCAAACCCTTTGAACTGGGAATTCTTTTCGGTACCGTTCCGGAACGTATGCTGCAGTGGGATTATGACAAAAAAAGAAAACAAAAGGGAGTGGGATTCAAAGGCCTTGCCGGCTCTGTACTTGATTCTATGGCTCCATCATTCCTGCCGACTGCATTAGTGCCGGCTATTGAAGCAATGACCAATCATTCCATCTTTATGGGGCGCGATATCGTACCGCAAAGCCAGCAGAATACAATCCCTGAACTGCAGTATGGCCCTTACACGTCGGCAGTCAGCAGAAAGATTGGCGAAACGTTCGGTATTTCTCCCCGCAAGGTAGATAATACCATCCGCGGATATGGCGGCAGTCTTGCTGGACTGGGATTGACACTTACGGACGGAGTGGCAGGACTGGATGAAACGCGTCCGGCAAAACGATTTTCTGAACAGCCGGGGATTCGTGGATTTACTGCCACGCCATACGCAAGCAGTGAAAGCGTACAGGAAGTTTATGATGCCTATGACAGGCAGCTGAAACTGTTCAATGCGGGGCGGGAACTGCATAGGCGGATGGATGGATTCGATCCGCGGGAATTTGAACAGATGAAGAATGCTGTGAAAGCTTTTCAGAATATTAACCAAGCAAGGAAGGCAGTCATGAAAAGTGATTTATCCAGTGATGCTAAACGAAAGAGGCTGGATGAAATACAAATGTCGCAAGTCCGAATTGCAAGACGAGCATTAGGAAAGGAGAGTATTAAATAATTGGAACATGAACTTTTTCATGCACTGCTTCCGATCGCAAGCAACATTGTATATGTGGCACTTTCAATGGCTGTAGGCTTTCTTTGGAATAAAGCTAAAGGCCTGCAAGAAAATAGGGAAAAGACAGAGGACGGCGTCAGAGCGCTTCTCAAGGATAGGCTTATCAGTATTCATGCCTGTGCCGTAAAGCGAAATGCCATCACATATACAGAATTGGAACGAGCGTCTACTATGTATGAGGCTTATCACGGTTTAGGCGGCAACGGTACAGGGACAGCGATTATGGAAGAACTTCGAAGGCTGCATATTCAAAAGGATGGTTAATCATGATGGATAAAATTAAAGGACTATGGACGCGATATGTTCCGCGTATTTCAAGGCGTGCGAACACGTCTTTGAAAGTGGTATATCTTTACGGAGCCGGACTTCTGATTCTGTTTTTTATGGTTCTCTTCTCGTGGCTTCATGATTTTTACCGAACAGGAGCAGCTAATACGGCACAATTAATTACATTTTTCAAAGAGTATGCAGCTCCAGCGGTGGTCGGGGCTGTTACTTTTATATCAATTTTTTCGGTTAATAAAAACCGGAACGGTGATTCTGACGCGGCAGAGAAAGGAGCGGCAAACAATGAAGGGAATAGACGTATCTGAAAACAATGGAGTAGTAGACTGGGGAGCTGTAAAAGCGGCAGGTTTTGAATTTGCTATTATTCGCATTGGTTACGGAAAAGGGCATTTAGACGGCCAATTTTACGACAATGTGAATGGCGCTTTAAAAGCAGGACTGAAAATCGGCATTTACCATTATTCTTATGCATTATCTGACGATGTGGCAGGTATCGAAGCGGATTTTGTTATTCAGACGCTTGAAGAGTGCGGTTTGACTACAGATAAATTACCGATGGGTGTATGGTTTGATATGGAAGATGGTGATGGTTATAAAGAACGTCATGGCATGCCGGATAATCAGGAACTGACAAACATCTGCAACGTCTTTATTAATCGCTTGTGGGATGCGGGCTATAAATATGTGGGACTGTATTCTTGTTATGATTGGCTTGTGAATGTTTTGGATGTTGATCAGTTAGGCGGTTGTGCAATTTGGTGTGCGCAGTTTGCAAATAGATGTGATTATCCGGGTGCCCATATTTGGCAGTACACAGAATCAGAAAACATTGAAGGAAAATTGTTTGATGCGGATGTCGTGATGGAGGGATAAATGTGTGGGATAAATTTAAGACGAACAATTATTATCGCCTTGTTATTGTGGTTATTACCATGTTGCTTGCTGCAGGTGTCAGCGGATGGTGGTACTACACAAACAGCAGAGCCAAGGCAGACTATCACGATGTCAATCAGTCAGTGGAACTCATTGAAAACAGAATTCAGAGGACTGAAAACCGACTTAGCGATGGAACGGCAGAAATTGACAATGCTCAAGCTGGACTCAAGCGAGCAGATGCAACAGTTAGAGATGTTACAAATACAGCTCGACGAAACGCAGCAATCATTAATGAATGCGAAGATATCAATGATAGAAGCACAGCACGAATTGAACGGATTGAAAGTGTTATTAGAAGGGTTGAAGCACAAAATAAAGAAGTTGGAACACAAACAAGCAATCATACGTAGGCAACGAGATATATATGCGGGGCTGTTTGTTATTACCGCGGGAGCGGTTTTCTCCCGGAGGTGATCTGGTATCTATGAAATGGGGCGGGGAGAAATCCCTGCTTTTTTTCTTTGGGCGACAAAAATACGGCAAAAATTCAAACCAAAATATCGTATTTTGACAATTATTATTTTTATGGTGATTTCTTGGCCACGCGATAAAATCGAAAAAATCTTGATGTAGCAACACCGTTTACGTGCAAATAAAGCTTATGCTATAATCAAAAACCAGAGGGGAGTTATCCCGCTGAATAAAATCATGGGCTTGTCATAGAAATCATTTTGAAAACGTTATAGGTGCACAGGAGGAAAAACATGATATCTGTATTTGATACGCAGCCCGTCATTCTGGAAGAAAAAGACGGACATGTACTGACGGTCAGCAGAAACGGTCTGCTGTATAAAGACAGCAATGGGGAAGTTTTAAAAGATGTGGACTTTGAAGACGTAAATGGGATTCTGCCTTTACGTTACCTGAATTCGAACATCAGTTATAACCTTATTTTCCGCGGCCGGAACTGGAAAAATATGGCTTCTGAGCTGGATACGGATCGGTACAATACCTCTGGCGGCCATAATATACGGGAGACCAAAGCCATTATTACCGCTTTTGCCCGTCATAAGCTGACTGATGATTTTCCGGACAATCTGGACACACTGGACTTGCCGCTGGATTATTCTTACTTTAAAAAGAGGGAAACCCGCCTGTCCGGAGGGGTGATTACAAATGGGAAAAAGGAAATCCCCATCCGTGATATCCGCCGTGTCAAATGCATTACAAACGGTACGATCAGCAATCTGTGCATCTATACTACGGATAAAGGAGGATTTTTCTTTGACATGCCGAAGATGACCGTTACCCTGAACGCTTTGACCGTTCCTTTGCTGGAAGCCGTCATGACCAGAAATACAGGGCATGGAATTGATTTCTCACGGGGTGACGGTTTCGGGCAGAGCACTTCGGAATTTGTCATCATCCGTTACCTGGATTCCGGGTACTTCCTCCATAAGGACGGCACGGCTCATGAGGATTGGCAGAAGACTGCCTGTGACCGCACTGCCGGTTATGGGTACGATTTGAAAATGCTTCTGCAAGAATGAATAAGATAATGACATATAAAGAGAGTCTGCAAGGCGCGGCTCTCTTTTTTGCCTGGAGCCGTTTTGCGGGATCGGCCTAAGAAATGAAGGTTCGTTTCTTTTTTTGTGTGTCCGGACGGCGGCCGAAGGAGGAGAAAGCATGGCGGATGCGTATGATGAAATGGAAAGATTGATGAAAGAGTATGAAGCGTTGGCGCAAAGCGATCTCCCTGCCGCTCTGGAAAAAATGATTGATTTGTATTTTGATGAAACATATGAAAATACGTTCAATTATGATGTATATGACGGTATCGAATTATGGCTGCAGGAAAATGCGGACGGCAGGCTGCTGGCATCTGTCCGGAAATACAAAGGCGCGCCGGGGTATGCCAGGCTGGCGGAGACAATCCGCACAGGTATGAAAGGTTAGCCTTCTGCGTAAAGGATTCCCTTGGTACCTGTTTTTAATTCAGGGAACGGCCGGATATTTCCGAGGCCTTATTTACAGAAGTAAATTATCTTGTGATTTGAGGCATTATATGGATGAATTGTTTGAATGCTTGGTTTTCATTTTTGGTTTTCTGTATATTTTTAAATGGATGCTGGATTTCTTAGTGAAGAAATTTCATTTGCACACCGGAATCTTTACCATAGAAGGAAATCAGCTGGTTGTCCGTGCGTTATTTTCTGTCAGGTATGAAAAGAATAAGATAGCAACGATCATTTTTTCCTGCATGCACAGCTGGCGCATTCCATGGGCTCATGCGGGAAAGATGTTGATTATCATGAAAGACGGGACAAGAAGCGGACCGTTCCAGTTTGACAGCGGATCCCTCACCGGAGAATTCTGCCCGATCCTCGATTCCGGAGAAGATATCGAGCGGACCATAGAGTATTTACGGGAGGAGTTAAAAAGACATGGTATTTCTTCTGTCTATAGGAAATAACGGAAGGCGGAAAAAAGTGGGGAAACGGGCTGAAGAGACAGCAGAAGATGTTTATCAGCGGGGTATGAAATGATGGAAACGGTATTATTGGCTTTTATGCTGATAGCGGCTGTCTGTATAGGAGCCGCGACGTATAATTTAATGAAAATCTCCTCTCTTCCTGCGCGGGAACGGTATAAAGTTCTCCGCTTCAAAGGAGACAGCCTGACCATAGGATACGGACTGTTTGCTCATACATATAAGCTGAATGAAATTTTAGAAGTACAATTTGTAAAATTTCCTATAAAAGGCCGTTGGAGTCTGGGCGGCTATGTGGGTGAATTACGGGTTATTAAAATGAATGGTCATCGGTGCCGGTGGATTTCTTTTGACGGCAGCGTGTACTATGGACATATAGTTTGGATTACCAATGAACACATCATTGATTTATCTACGGATTTACTGATGAAAGAGCTTCGGCAGCATGGGGTTCAATGCTTTAAGGAACGGAATTGGTGTTCCTGAGCTGCACTTGTGCGGATGCATGGAGGTACAGGATTTGATAAAAGAACTGTGAGATATGCTTCTGAAAACTTGTGATGACATAAGGGCGGTGTGTAGATGATGGACATTAAACGACTCTTTCAAATTCCCTTGATTTTTTTGCTGATTCCCCTGTTCTTCCTGGTTATGTTAATTAAGATATATATACTTCAATATATAATCATAAACCGCATTGCCGTTTGGGGAGGCTCTTTCTGGATGGTACTGTTTCTCTTTTGCCTGCCTGCGTTGGAAGTACTCTCCGTGTGGAAGATTATTGTGTACCATTACGGTTGGAAAGTCCGGGAAAAACTCATCTCTTCGTCTTACAGCAGGGGAGATATCCTGGTGCTCTATCAAGCCATAAAAAGTTGGGATACAGCCTATCTGGGCGGAGCGCTTCTGGATGCAGCCATAACGGCAGTTGAAGCCGTGTGTTTCCTGGTGACACCTTTGTTTCTTTTCCTGCCCTGGGTTCTGTATGGTGTGATTTCGAAATGGTTTGGACTGCCTGCCGTTATTTCTTTCTAAAGGATTATAAGAGGATGAATGTAATATTCATAGTCCCTTGAAGTTTTATACTGCTTCTGATGCGCGTTCCAATCCTGACGGTCAGCTCACTGTCCATAACAGAACCGGAAAAATCTTTGAGCGTGTGAAGAAACGCCATGGTAAGATTTTTGACGCAAATGATGAAATCAAACGCAGTCCGTGCAGCTTGGCGTTGGGACAGCATTACTATACGTTGTAATGATCATCTGTGTGTTCAGGGCATTAGACTCGTTCTTTATGCTATACGATACGAAAGCAGCAATAGAAAAAATTTTCTTTGATGGAAAATGGCTTCAAAGAGGAAAAAAGAGCCTTACAAATCCCGTTTTTAGTGATGGATAAATCAGGATTTAAATAATAAATAAAATGATAAGTGAGAAAGGGTAAATTATGGGAGTAGATCATTTACAGGATGAACCAAAACTTATCTTGGCATATCCTCATAAGTCTACATTTAATAGGATAGGCTTTTCATCCATGGTATCTTTATCTTTTATTGTTCTGTGGATACTGAATCATCTTATGAGTTATAATACTGATTTTTCAGATAAAATTATTATGGCAATAGTACTGGTTGGCGCTCCGCTCCTTATATGGTTTATGGGATATTATCTCTTCATAAATGGAGTGAAATTAGAAATTTACGAAAATAATATCGTTAAATATTATACTTATGGAAGCAGAGGGCGGAGTGTATTGCATTTTAAATTTAAACTCGAAGATATAGAACAAATAAAATTTAAAAAGCGCCCATTTAATTGCCTAAAGCTGACCATCAAAGTTCGGAATCCTGTTTTTTATGGGTTTCATGAGAAGAAACTAAATAAGTTAATGAGTGTAAATCTCATTGCGGATAGAAAAGAATCGGAATTTTTTATGCAACAGATGGAACAATTCCAAAGACAACAAAGAAGAATGATTGAACGATAAAAGTCCGCTGGAGAATAATTGATATGGGTTAAGAAAAGCACTTCCAATTAATTGATGAATAGTCAAGAAATAATAATCCTGATACAAGGAGAACAGTTACAGAAGGCCGTCGGACCGTTTCCTGCGCCGCCCCCATGTGCCAATGGGATGTTTTTCTTCCTCCGGAATTGTCAGGCAGGGTATGTAATGATCACTTTGCAGCTCATGCCATAGACCATTGTTGTTATCATAAATGTACTTATCCATAAAAAGTATTACAGAATACGACAGGGATTGGCATGCGCTGATACAGGCGCATCCTTATTTATATTTTGAGTAATACCGTCCGCTGTAAGGCGTATGGAGAGAGGGATATATGGACAGCTTCTTTTGTAATAGTATAGGAAAAAATAAAGAATTGAATACCATGCTGATGCATGAATGTGATATTTATTTTTATGAACAGCTTCAGGACGTGCAGTTTTCGGAAAATCAGGAAACCTACTCCATGCTGTGCAGGGCTTTTGCCTGTGACGGCAGCGGAGGAGAATATGTTTTTCTTGAAGACGACAGTATTGGTTTCATCAGCAGTGAAGGCAGTGTCGGGAGAGTAGCGGAAAACATGGACGAATTATTGACGTTCCTGCTCCATGCCGGATGCATTTCTGATTTTGATTGTAAATATCTGTATGAAAATCAAACCTTGCTTCATACCTTTTGCGCGGCATATGTGTCAAAGGTAAGAGCCGATTATAAAGAGCGGAATCGGGACTGGGACAATATTCGCAGTGTCATAGCCGAAAAATTATTTCTTTCTTTTAATCCCGATCAATTAGCCGGTTTGGCTATGAAGTTTTATGAAGCCGCTGTAAGGGAACCTGCTTTTTCCTGTACATACCCGGATGGAGAAAAGGAATACAGGTGTGACCCCGTTCTTTCCGATATCATAGGAATGTGGGTAACCGGGCTTTTGAACATGACAGAAGAAGAAATCAAGGGATATAAATAGGAATCCGGTTATAAACTCTGTGAAGAAAATATATGGTATCCTTATATAAAAACAGGTTGTTAAAAAATTAGGAGGCATGATGGGTATTGTACGTGTAAAAGAATTTGAAGAGGAGTTTGAGCAGGAAGAAATTGAAATCTATGCACTGCTTCGAGGGGCGCCCAAGGGTGCCGCAGTTTACTCGAAGGATTATCTCAGGCCTCTTGTCTATACGGAGGCTACCGTAGACTGCAAAACAGGGGCGCTGGATCGGCGTGAGGGGATTCTTACCTGGCTTATTTCGTCAGATCATGAAGCGGGCTGGGGCTATGACTTCAAGCAGTATGGGATTTACAGGCTCTTAGTCAGAAAAGCAAAAATCAAAATATTAGATGAGAATAGGGTGGCGTCATGGAACAATCGGTACCTGGTACTGAAAGTTCTGGAATGGGATGCCGGACAGAAGGAGCTGGAAGCCCTGTCAGCCTATTTACAGCAGCCTAAATACATTCACACACAGCGGGGAGACTTTCTGTTAGACCGGCAGTATAAATGGTACGAAATGAAGACACCGGACTGTGGGTTTACCTTAGATGTGGATGAAGGTTCTGACGAGACCTGTGAAGCTGCATTAGCCGCATATAAGAAGCACGAAATGAATATGCCCGAACTGGATCGGCAGCTTCGCGCCTATGCTGCCGGTCATATGCTGGACACAGCGAACGACTGGCTGGGCGATGCTGATGAGGAACCAATCACGGCAGATCAATTTGCAGATCGGGTCACCTTGTCCGGATTGGCTTTCCGTAACGACGGATCAATAGAAGCGTATTATGATGACGGGGATATTTTCTGGGGACACTGCATCATCGTGCGTATGGATAAAAACGGAGCTGTAAAGGATGCGGAAATTGCCGGGTGACCGGAGAGGGAAGCGTGAAGAAAAGGGAACAAGGATATGATTTGTGGCAGATATGCGGATCGGCATGATTGACCTCGATTTGATATGAGAGAGTAACCGAAAGATTGATGAGACAGATTGATATGCATGATAAACCGGTCAATAAAATTGAAAATAAAACAGAAGAAAGGGACGTGGACACGGACAAATTTTACGTAGCCGAAGAAGGTGTTCCCTTATATATTTGTGATCAAAATGCGCTTATTGCTTATTACGGAAGCGAAATAGAATTGAACCGGACGATTGTATCACCTTGGGGAGATGGAATTTATTCGGCAAGACTTCCGCTGCTGGACGTCGCTCTTCCCTTTTTTGTGTATGGAAGGGGCCTGCTGTTTTTAGATGCCTATTATTTACTGGCAGAAACAGTTAATAACAATACATGGAGGCCGATAACCAGTGTCATGATTGACATTCATAGAGGGAAATATGCCGGCTTGAAACACCGGTATTCCCGTATATCTGTGGAAGAAAAGGGGATAGAATTGAAAAACGGCCATGACGGACATTCCTTAAGGCTGCAGGATGTTCATGGCCTGAAATGGATTCAGTTATAGGATTGGTAGGTCTGCAGCATTTGAAGAGGTGGATATGACTTACGAAAAGAACAGGTTTTTGTGAGGGGTACAATGATTAGAATCTGTTTTTATAATTATGGCGGCGGTATGCTCCATGTGAGCAGGGAGTTGGAGATTGACGGGGAAGTCGATGAGTATCTTATCCGGCATATTCCCGGCCTGCAGCTGGAAGCAACGGACAGTGAAGCGGATATGGATGATAACAGTATTTATTATTTTAGCGGTAAGAATGAAGCGGAGGCCTGCGGTCTGGCAAAGGAGCTCATAAACAACCGTATCCGCAGGCAATCGGAAATGAAGTATACCATTGAGATTGTGGATGGATTGCTGTAATACTCACTATGGTTTATCCGCTGTACTTAAAGCCGGCTACTCAGATTTATTGCTGTGCGGATATTTGCGGCTGACTGAAAAAATGGTGCGGCAGGCGGATAGTTTTGTGTTTTTATAAAGTTTTGTTTGAGAGAGGAACATGAAATACTTATTTTGTTTATTAATACCGGCAGGACTGTTCCTGTTGATTATAAGCGTCAAATATGTTATTCGTTTTGCTAAGGCTGAAATGATTTATGAAATGCCCTATAGCAGGGGAACGGGTACATTTACTCTTGCTGCAAGGGGGAAATATGGCTTATGGCTCAGTGGGAAAAAGTTTAAAAAAGCGCCACTCGGAGAATTTGGACTGACTCTTGTCAACAGGGATACGGGACAATCCGTTCCCCTGTGTGCTCCTCTTTTGCGTACCGCTGTGACCGGGCTCAGCAAGTCCAGGCTGAAATTGTATTCCTTTCAGGCGGAAGCCGGCACATATACGGTTTCCTTGAATGATGAAGTGCGTATCAGAGATAAAGCATGCGCATTTCTTGTGAATGCCGTAACTAAGCGGCCCGTAGATTACAGTTTGTTTTCTGTTCAGGTGTACCGTCATACATCCGGTATGGTTTTATCCCTGTGTATACTGGGGATTATATTCGGCGCCGTCATAATGATTTCGGGAGCTATTCTCCCGGCTGTTTTATAGAAGGATCAGGGGATTCTGTGCGTAGAGAATATCTGCGTATGTAACACAAAAGGTGGGGCAGATGAAATTTTTAAAACCGATAGTCATTTTATTCCTGCTGTTCAGTACCGTTTTATCCGGCGGCTGTGGTCATACAAAAGAAGATCAAGAAAGGATCATCCGGTATTTGGATAACAGATTTGGAAAGGATACATATACAATTAAGCAGGATGAGAGTTATTATCGCTGGTTTGTGACATTGGACCAATATCCGGATCTTACTGTTTACTATACGGTATCTCGGGATCCTCTTTCCATGACATCACCTTCTATAACGACAAATTTTGATGAAGTTTTCAGTGAGCATGCAGTTGAAGAATACAAAAAAACGCATGCACTTGGTGATGATGATCTTGTTTTTGATGATTCCATTGATTTCGTATATCACACAAAAGTTAAATCCCTTGAAGAATTGAAAGTGCCTTATGACAGGGCGATGGGATTTATTGCCTTTGTTTCCGAAAAATATCCGGTTCTTATTGATGAAGGGTTATTGAATATACGAATGGATATTACCGGTATCCGTTTGAAAGGTGCAGATGATGACGATACCCTGATATTTCAACACATATCCAAAGCAAAAAAAGACGGTCTCAGCATTGTGTCATACGAAGAAATTTGTCAGGAATTAGCGCCGAAGCTAAAAACGCATGCGGATAATCCGGACGGTTTTACATTTCACGCAGATATAGGGAAATCATTTATTTTGGGCAGCGATACTTTTGGTGACTGCTTTCACAAAAACCTTATGTTAAAGAACGGCACGCCTGAAGAATTGGACAATATCATCTTGCAGCCCGGAGAAATAAGCAGACCCTATATTTTCAAAAGTGAGAGCCGGTATGAATTTACAACGATAACATTACAGGCTGAAAACGTATCGGACTCGCCCTGTTCTTTGCCTGAGGCAACGATTGTAAAAGCGGTCATAGATGGTGCGAAAGAAATATATGTCGATCCGGTATGGATGGATCTTGTTTTTGATAAACGGAGGGAATGGAAAGATCCCTATGAAATGCTGGGGATTTCTCCGCCGGAAACAGAGGAGGAAAATACAGAAGGTGTGCCATATAAAAACATTAAAATTTTATTTACAATGAACAAATACGACAAAGGAGTAAGAAAGGTTACCTTGACTTTTAATAAGCATACCGGGTAATGGTTGTTTGCTTATCATTTCAAACCATCTGCTGTTTCATTTATTGCGGCCGGTTTTCAACCCTTTTGCCGCTTTGCGGACCGACTTCCTCCGTGAAATTGAAAACGCCCGTGACTTTTATAGATGGCAGACGGCTTGCTGTAAACTTATGTGCGGAGTAAAACGGATTGATTCCATGTCGGATAAGGGGGAGAGAGTATGCGGTTTGATGAAAACCTGCGTCAGTTTGTTTATGAGTATGAAGGGATTATCTTTGCCTGGGATGAGGAACCGGGGGAAGATTTTCCTGATACGGTGAAGAAACTGGCGGCAAATTATTACGAAAGGCTTGATGACATCGTCCGGCATATTGCCCCCGATTTGAAAGAAATGTATGGAATTACGGATCCCGGGGAGGTAAAGAGCAAACTGGGGAAACCTGTCATCGATCTTACGATGGGAGAAATTAATTATCTGGAGCATACGTTTGATTACGAGCATATCTTTACGCTGGAATACATGGATGACGAGTTTAGACAGTTAAGTCATTTCAGCGTGGACGGGTGATGTGAGGAGAGGCAATTCATGAGTAAGCTTTTCTCGTATGCTTTGAAAATATCAGCTTGGCGCAAAATCATTGCCAACTGGTGTTTTTTTTATGATAGGCTGAACACGGTGGGGATGCATGAGCAATTTGGGGTTCTCGAAAGCTCTACTAACACCGATGGAAGTTCCTTATGAATAAGTTATGAAAAATATTTTTAGAAAGTTGGGTTTTGGGGAAGAGAAAATCATAATGTTTATAGAAAGTCAAAATTTCTGGGAAAGGAGATGAAAGCGTCCGGAAATTAGATAATTGAAAGAAATAGATTGTAGTTGAAGTTCCAAGGGGTTGATTCAGAAAGGGTATTTGTTATGATGGTTCTTGAGAAAAAATATGCGTTATCCTTAGAAGCAATGATGAAATCTGCAGAAGAAGATGTGGAAAATGCTTCAGCGGGCAAACAGATTGGGAAAGCTATTGATCAGGTATTAATGAATTATTCTGGAAAATTGAGAGCGAAAGATATTGCTTATGAAATTAATAGGCAACATTTGATGGACGAAGGTGTTGGGAGGAAAGATGTAAATAGCTATCTTTACCGTGTATTAAATAGAAACTGTAAATATCATAAACAAGAAATTCCAACAAGCCGATCTAAATCTTATACGGTGGTCTGGTGGATAGACGAATTGTATAAAGTAGGGTAAAAAGAATATCAGTGGAAATTATTAAAAATAAGTAAGTATGTAATATAAGGAGGACATAATGGACTTAAAGAATTATCTTATGAGAAGAATTAGCCGGTTGGATAAAAAGTTGTCTATTACAAAAGATGCAATTGTATATAAAGATCCTAGAGATACTTATATTTCTGAAAGCTGTACTCTGGTGAAATTGCCGGATATTATCCAAAAGGTACATTATTTATTGGATGGTGAAAATATTATAATTACAAGTGAGCTGGAAGAGGGGATTCCAGATGAGTATTTTATTGTCAGCAGTGAATTCCGGAAAGAAAACTTTAAAACTATTAGATGTTTAGAAAAGACAATTGTTACACCTATGCATCCACTTTATAAAGTTGTCATGAAAGCAGCATTAGAAGCAGCTCTTTCTGAGGCGGAAGATCGACGTGTATACACACAGGAGACAGATGCAGATGAATTACTGGCAGAACACGAAGAGATGAATGCTGTTCGTCATCAGGATTTTGAAGAAGCAGCCATGGAGCTGGAATCTACTAAAATTGAGGTCTTAAAACAAAAAGAATGGATTGTTAATAAATTAAGACAGGCATCCTATACAGAATCAAGATTATTGAATATTCAATATGCGGAGGTACTTGAGGAGATAGAGCGTCTGGAAGAATCAATTAATGAGTGCCAGAGTGAAATTGACGATATTGAGGGAGACGATTTTGCTATCGATCAGGCGGAAAAGTTACTGGATAACAATAGAGCTATTGCGGAAGAAGATGTAGTTGATGCAGAAGATAATTTACAAAAATTTTGTGATGAAAATAGGGATGTTGCATCAGAAATAAATGAAAGTTTACAAATGGAAACGGCCATCTATATTAGACATCTTAAACATTCTGTGGAATACTAAGTTGTTGGAAATATAGGGTGTTAGTAATGGGAATAAAACAAGTAAGTGTAGATAGAACGGAATATTACTCTGAAGATGTAAAAAGAGCTGAGTATCTGTCTGATATGGAACAAAGAAAGTATGGAGAGTGGATTATAAAAGGCGGCGCAGAAAATGCATCAGAAGAAGATAAGAGACGCAGAAAATTGGCTATCGAAAAATTTATTGAGACACACACCGCATTAGTTAGAAATATAGCCTCTAAATATGTAGGAAATTCACAATTAAAAGATGATGCGATTGGTGTAGGAAATGAAGAATTAGTACGGAAAGTGCCGGACTATAACTATGTAAAGGGATGGAAATTTTCAACTTTTGTTTATCCATGGATTAAAGGTGCTATCCAAAAATTTATTAAAACTACAATACAAAACGAAAACGTCATACAATCTCTTAAATATGATGATGGAGCTGAAGGTATAAACAAGATTTTTTCTATTGACACAAAGCTTGATGTAAATAAAGTTTTAAAAAAACTGAGAGCAAAAGACTCTGAGGTTATTTGCTTACACCATGGATATCCCAACGGACCAGAATATACGTTTAGGGAAATTGGCTGTAAATTGGGGATCAGTGAAGAAGGGGCTAGAAAACGCTACCAAAGTGCAAGAAAGAGGTTCATACAATTATGGGATGATCAAGGGGAAGCCGATTACAACTGATAATTTATTAACAGAACTAAGGATCTTTTTTCAGAAGTGAGAAGTGGCAGGCATTACTAATTTTTGACCAATTCAACCAGCATTGTATGGGAAGATACATTCAATGGATTTAAATTATTTCAAATGAATACCCATGTCGGAAGTTTACAGAAACTCGTAGATTATCTGGGTGGAAGCATTCTCTTTGATGGAGATGAACGCGATGATTTTATGTTAGATAATGGGAGAGAGCATACGTTTGATTACGAGCATATCTTTACGCTGGAATACATGGATGACGAGTTTAGACAGTTAAGTCATTTCAGCGTGGACGGGTGATGTGAGGAGAGGCAATTCATGAGTAAGCTGAAAGAAAAAACATTGGTCACGCTTAAAGAAGAAGCAGCAGTTGATTATCCGTTTTCCGATGATCTTCCCTTAGTTTACCTGGGGGAACTGGCCAACATGCCGGAACATGGAATTTTTATAGGCCGATCGGGCAAATGTTATTTTGGATATCATCTTTGGAATTTCAGAGAGCTAAGGGAAGATGAAGTATAGACTGTAAGGTTTGTTATAATATGGCGTTTCATGCTTTACTGTACCGATTCATCATGATGTAAAAGGATTCAAAACATAAAGGAGAATGGATATGGGGTATGACATCACTTTCCATCCGATCAGCGAAGAGCAGATGGATGCATGGTATTTTTCCCTGCTGGACAGCCTGGCAAAAGGGGATACGTCCCGGCTGGAGGCGGTGGCGGAAGACGCGGGGATGGATCCGTTTTACATAAATAAATACAGGGATCTGATGAAGTATGCCGCCGGGACGCCGCCTTCAGAACGATTTGAAACCACCCACGGGTTTTATATGGCGGTGGTGCAGGGTTTTTTCCGCAAGCATTATTATGTGCGGGGGACTGCCGTTTCTTTCATGGCGGAGGAGTACCCGATGATGGAAAGGTATATCACGCCATGGAAGGATATTCTTCCTGGAGGTATTTTACCCCCTGCACAGCAGGGAATCGTCGAAAATTATTCTGCCGGCGTTTATCTGTCCGCAGAACAGGTGAAAGAACTTCTTTCCGATTATGAAAGAAATAAGGAAGTACGGGAAGCGGTCGATGATTATTTCATGGAGAACGGGGCCGTACTTCTGAAAGCGCTCCGGGATGCAGCGGAGAATGGGGCGGGACTGTTGGAAGCGACGGATGTGGTGGAAGTGGAGCCGCTGGATCTGAAAAAAACGACATCCTATTCAGACCTGAATCAATGTGATCAGGAAGGGGCTTTTATCTACCAAAAGGTAGCGAGGGCGCAGATCAGTGAGTTTATGAAATCGAAAAAATTTTAAGCAGGGGCGTGTACCGGCGGAAAGACCAACGCATATAGTTATACGATTATTACCACTCATATAATTTAACACCTCCATTTATCAGCGCATTAAAATTATTGTTTATACCTATTAAAAAGAGTTTTGTGGTATTAAAGGGGAAATCGCTATGACTGATGAAGAAAAGTTATTAAAGGCAAAGTTATTAAAAGCTCTAGAAAAACTATATGAAAAAGACGGTGAATTACTAAAGATTGAAGCAAGCGAACGTTCTATCGCATTTCGACTGGGTATATATCTAGATGAACTCTTTAGAAATACGGATCTCATTGTTGATTGTGAATACAACAGGGAAGAGGATATTCCTAAGGAATTAAGGGGAAAAAATATTTATCCAGACTTAATTGTGCATAAGCGTAAGATACACGAAGGTAATCGTATGATCTTAGAGATAAAGTCTGGCGAAAGGAATAATAATAAAAGGTTTAACAATGATAAAGAAAAGTTAGAGGCATTTACTGAAGAAAAACCATATGAATATAAAATTGGTGCGCATATCTTTATCACATCCAAAGTATGTGATATTGCTTGGTATAAAACTGGTAAAGTGGAGAGGATAGACTTTTATACTATTGATGATAATAAGTTTGTGCCAATGAGTATCAATCCTATCTTTATCAAATACAAAAAAAATAATGAAGGCGAGGAAGGGAAGGAAATAGACTTTTATTTTATTGGTAATAATAAGTGTATGCCAGTGGATATAGATCCTATAGCGAAGCATTACTTAGAAGCGGGTCATTACTTGGCAAAGTTTTATTTACCAAAAGGTAGCAAGGGCGCAGATCAGTGAGTTCATGAAATCGAAGAAATCTTAAGAAGGATATGATGGGAGAATACAGAAAGGAAAGACTGCTGCTGGAGGGACAGGTCAAACTGATTATAGATCCGATGGAGTTCCGTATGGCACTTTGGATCAACGGGTTCGGCCTGTCTGATGCGGTGACGGGAGAAGAAATCACGCCCCTTTGCCATTCCTATAACCTGGAGCATGTGGAAGAAGCGGGGAATCAGCTGGAAATAGATTTCCGCATATATCCGGAAGGACATGTATATTACCATGTGGCGGTGGATCCTTTTGCAAGAACATTTACTTATAAAGGGAAAGTATACAGTACGGATGATTTCAGAAAAGTGATAGAAGCTGACCGCGTGGGGATGGGAATCAAAGCGTGAAACAGGACATTCTATCCTGTGAGCAGGACTGCCGCCATTTCTTACGAATCATAAAAAACAGTCTGTATCTGTGTCCGGAAAACCGGGACTGACAGAGACGGACTGTTTTCTTTTGTCTTATTGACGGCGCCTATGCGGTGGAACGGAAAAGACGCGGTGTTGTTTGTTATCCGATGAGCTTTCCGTTTTCAATGCGGAGAACCCTGTCGTGCCATTTATCCAAGGTGGAACGGTGGCCGATGCTGATGACCGTTGTGCCGGGGAGCGCCGTCAGAAGACGGTACATCTTTTCTTCTGTTTCTTCGTCCATGGCACTGGTGGCTTCGTCAAGGAAGACCCATTTCGGTTTTCTGAGGAACACGCGGACAAAAGCCAATTTCTGCTGTTCCCCTAAAGAGAGGATGTGGCTCCAGTCCGCCTCGGTATCCGGCTTTTCCATTAAATGGGAAAGGCCGCATTCCATAAGGAGAGGGGAAAGGATTTCCTTGTCCGCCGTTTCCAGCGGGTACGATGCAGCTTCGGCAGAGGTGCCCATAGGAATGTAAGGTTTTTGGGGAATGAACATCATTTCAGAGGGGGCGGGTATGGAGATATGTCCTTTGACGTAGGGCCAGAAGCCTGCCAGCGTACGGAGAAGGGTGGATTTCCCGCTTCCCGAAGGGCCTTTTAGGATGACATGTTCTCCCGATCTGATTGTACAGGCGGCAGATGAAATGATTTCCCGTGTCCTTTTGTTTTCATCCATGGCGGGCACGGAAATGGTGACATCCGTGAGGCGGAGCCTGTCAGGAGTCTCTTCGCGGACAAGGCTGCCTGATTTTTCTTCTGTCTCTTTTTCGATGGCCGCTATGTGCCTGTCAAAGGACAGCAGACGTTCCGCGCAGGACTGCCATTCCGCCAGAGACGCATATACATCGACGAAGTAGGACATGGCGTCCTGGACTTTGCCGAAGCAGTTGGCAATCTGCATCAGGCCGCCTAAGGAAATATTTTGGGATAAATATCTCGGCACAGCGACGACAAAGGGAAATATAATGGCAATCTGGGCGTAGCTGTTTGTCAGCCAGGAAAGCTGTTTTTGCTTTTTGATGATGAAAAGGGTATTTCTGAGGAGGGTCATGAAACGGTTTGACAGGAAGGATTCTTCTTTTGCCGCGCCGTTATAAAATGCCACACTTTCCGCCGTTTCACGGAGACGGACCATGGAGAAACGGAAGTCGGCTTCCAGCTTTTGCTGGAGGTAATTGAGGGAAACGAGACGGTGGCCGACTTTATGGGTGATCCATGTGCCGAGAACGGAGTAGGCGAGCGCCGTCCAGACAAGGTAGCCGTAAATATGAATTTCCTGTCCTCCGGCAGAAAATGACAGGACTTCCGATAAATTCCAGAGAACAAAGATAAAGCACACGATGGTCGTCGCCGAGCGGAGCAGTCCGCTCATGAAGGAAAGCGTACGTGCCGTAAAAAGATTGATGTCTTCGGAAATACGCTGGTCGGGATTGTCTGCCGTGCCTTGGGAAAACATTTCAAGACGGTAGTACATTTGCTGTCCGGTCCATTTGGCAAGATAGTTTTTCGTCATCCATTTCCGCCAGCGGAGCGCCAGGCGCTGCTGCAGGTAGTAGCTGTATACCGCAAAGGCGATGTGGGCGAAGGCCAGTCCCGTGAAACGGAGAAGCCCGCTGTAAACTGCGTCGCTGTCATAATTCTGCAAAGCACTGTAAAAAGAATTGAACCATTCGTTTAAAAGCAGTGTCATATATACGGCGGCAATTGTGAGGGTAATGATACCTGCGAGATAGAGCCGTGCCGATTTCTTTTCTTCGCTGTTCCAGTAGGGGGTAATCAGGTGAAAAAGCCCCGCAATAAATTCCCGCGTCCAATATCCTGATTTCATAGGTTCTCCTTAATTTGTAATGATTTTATTATACTATAGGAACACAGGGGATAAAAATAATTTCATCGGAGCTTTACATCGAAAGATATCTATATTATAATAATTGCATAGAAAGATGTGGATATAAAGTGATTTGAAAAGGAGAGATGATGATGAGCAAAGAAATTCATTCTGCAGCGGATTTTGAAAAGGAAATAACCAATCACAAAGGATACGCCCTTGTGGACTTCTGGGCGACCTGGTGCCAGCCGTGCCGTATGATGGCGCCTGTGCTGGAAAGCGCCGAGAAGCAGCTTGGCAGCCAGATTAATTTCGCAAAGGTCGATGTTGATGAGCAGCAGCAGCTGGCTGCTGAATTTGATATCATGTCCATTCCGACTCTGGTGGTTTTTAAAGACGGCAAGCCTGTAAAGCGCATGTCCGGCTATCGCCCGCTCGACGCTTTTGTAGAGGAACTGAAAAGCATAGTGGAATCGTAAGACGGAAAAACTGGAATTTATAAAACCGCTTCCTTTATAATACAAAGTAAAGGGGCGGTTTTTTATGTGCATGCCCTCGCGTACGGCTATGATCGGTTTTGGAAAAAACTGCTGTAAACCGGCGGCCGTTTGAAAAGGAGAATTATGATGGGCGGAATGTTTGTGGGGATGCTTCTGTTGCATCTTGTCATCTTTATATTAATAGTTCTGCTTTGGATATACAGGAAACCGCTGGCAGAGGCTGCCGCGCGTGATAAGGCGATGGCGGACAGGGAGCGGAAGAGGAATCCGCGGCTTAAAAACCGGCCTTATGCGTGGGTGGTGATGATCAGTTCCACGGTAGTGCTGGCTTTAGATATGTATTTTGATATGCCGTCAGTCGGTGTGCCGGGGCTGATCTGGAAAGGGCTGCTGGCGGGACCGTCACTGACTGTGGCTGTCACGTCTTTCATGTGGGTCGTATTGGCCGGTCCGCAGAGGATCCGGCAGTATGTGAAATATGCGCTTTCGGCAGGGATGCTTGTCCTGTGCGGTATGATGCCGTTTACCGACTGCTTTGGCGGCGTGGAGGATGTCTTTTCAGGAACGGTGACCAAAGATATGGCGCTGAGCCACGTGATGTATGAGAAGACCTGGGCAAGAGGCGCCGGTTTGTACAGCCGGTTTCTGCCGGCCCAGGCGGCAGGTCGGTTCGATCTGATGATGGACGGCGGAGACGAATATATCCATTTCCATATTGCGCGAAGAGACAGGGAAGTTCTCGTATCCATGATGGAGGGTCTGACGGTCAGGGGGAAAACGATACGGATAGAGGATCTGATACCTGCCGTGGAAGCGGGACGAAAGAGTTTTGCGATGTACGACGGCGGACAGATCTCTGGCGGAAAAGATGTCATGTACCGGATAACGTACTATCCCCATACAAAAATACTGGTATCGGCGGAAAGGATACCGTAACGATATCTGCCGGGATATTATCAGAGGAAAGGGATACATTCGGCAAAAGATATGTGACAGGTAAAAAATACCGATTCATGTGATACATTTTCTTTCATGCAGGTAAGGTTCATTGTTTATGACATGAAGTGTGCCGTCGGGCGGAAAGGAGTATTTTATGAAGTTTTCCAAATGGCTGCGGATATTGGCCGTGTCAGGATGTATAGCGGCCACCGCCGTATCGGCAGGAGCGTTCAGCTGTTCCGATTTTGAAAGGAGCGGAGGAGGGCCTTATAAAGAAACGCTGGATGCACTCTATGAGAATATGACTGCCGGAGAAGGTTCCAATGATCAGCCGGCGGGTTCGGTAGGGATTATGGAGACGGTGAATGCCCTGGGACGGGAAGCGGCGCTTCAGGGGACAGGTTTTTCCATAGAGGATATCACCGGCGATGGGGTTCCCGAGCTGCTGGTAGGGAGTATGCCCGGTTCCGGAGAGTCTGTATATGCCGTGTATACGATACGGAACGGCACGCCGGCAGCCGTTCTTGACGGGTGGGCAAGAAACGGGTATTATGCGCTCGGCGGCGGACGGTTTTATTACCACGGCTCCGGCGGCGCGGCGTACAGTGCATTCGGGACTTGTCATCTTTCTTATGACGGCAGCCGGATAGAGTGGGAAGATTTTTACTTCTCCGATATCAAAGACAGCAGTGCGGGAACGATCGGGTATTTCCATAATACAACGGGCATATGGAAGAAAGCGGAAGCGGAAGAATTATTTATTTCACGCGACCGTTTTTTTGAAATGGACGAAACATTACGGACAGGGATAAGAGCGATAGGAAAGGTTCCCTTTTCGGAATATGCCTGCAGCCATGAAGCGGCGGCAGATGGAACGGTGCAGGCCCGCTGGGCGGAGGACGCACTTTCCGATTATGGGGAATACGATGAATTTATGGCGGAGACGTCGGAATACCAGGTGCGGGTCCTGTTTTCTACGCAAGATGAGGTCGGGGATTTCAGAGTACTGCGTTTGGTTCCTGATCTGGATGAAGAAGGAAATATGACGTTCTTTGAAACGGAACTCTACTATGCTGACCGGCTCACGGCGGAAAGACCGCTTGTGCTTGGCATGGTATTTCACGGAGACACGCCGGGGTACGGGATTTCCTATACGGACGGAAACGGAAGAACCAGACGGTTCTATATCGGCATGAGCGGGGACGACGGCTCTCTCTTTTTGGGAGAATTCTGAGACGGCCGGCCATACATTGATCTTGAGTTGTGGGAAGGGATGCGCTGAAAATGAAATTTTTCAAATGGATTATGGGTCTGCTTTTATTTTTTACTTGTATGGGACCTCGGGCAGAGGCGAAAGTGATTCATCAGGATATGTGCCAGATGAGTACCGCCTATGAGGACCAGATGTATAAGATTGCTGATTTTGAAAAAGGGGCATTTAAAGGCCGTTTTGCTTTGATGAACGGACAGTGCAGCGGGAATACTTCTTATATGGCAATCGTTACCTATTATCATGGAGGAGTCAAAACGACTTTTCTTCATGATGAAAGAATACAAAAAATGAAGCATGTGCAAGTGGGAGAGGTGCTGGCGAATCAGAAGGGCGGCGTGTATCTGAAAATCATTCTTTCCCAATGGTACGGACTGGACGGACAGGGGAAAATTGTCGCTTCGGCGGAAGATAAAAAGGCGGTCGGGAATACGGATATTTCTTTGTATGTGGAAAGTATACGAACCATATACGGCAGCCTTGTGAAAAATAAGCCCGATGGAATGCACGGCAGCATGGATGAGATGAAGCTTGAGGCGAAAGAGTGGAGCCTTCCCGGATTTAAAATCGTGGTGGATGAGGAATGGGCGGATTATGTAAGGCCTGATGTAAACTTTGTCATGTCTGAAAGGGGAGATGCGTGATGCGTATGAAATGGCTGCCGGCAGGCATCGGGCTGTTCCTCGTCGGAATGTCGGTGGTATCCTTTGCTGATGGAAGGGTTTATGAACAGGCTGAATTTCCCCATGAAATCTGCGGGACATGGACGGATATTCATGGAGGAAGGACTTTGGAGATTGCCCCCCGTGCCGTGGACGGAGATATTTTGGACGGCATGTATGATGTGGCCGGCGGAGGGGTAAAAGGGGCAGTGAAAGCGGTGCTTCTGCATGAAGGGCAGCCGGTCACGGAGCAGATCAGCTGGAATGTGATGAGTCCGAATTATAAAATACTGGTGTATGGAAGTCAGGTATACTGTCGTCTCACCGGAAAGCATTTTGAGTCTGTGGATGGTGTATATCTGGGAATGGAGATGAGAGAGGTGCGCCAGCTCTATGGAGAACCGGACTGCGAGGAAGGGAGATTTCCATACCAGAGCTGGAGCTATGTAAAGGAAGGTGTCGGTGTACATTTCTATGGAGGGATTGTGGACGGCATACGGATTAAAAAAGGCAGCAAGAAAACGTTCGATCGTTCCGGGCTGAATGCGGACAGTTCCCGGGACAGTTACGCCGCGTACTATGCCGCGGGAGGACCGATGAATGAATTCTTTACGTCAGGCGAAGAGGATTCGGAATATATCAGCCTCTATGAAGACTGCGTCCATTTGATATCCGGTTCTTGTTAAGAAAGGCCGGACAGAGATATTTCTCAGAACAGGAAAAAGCAAAAGCGTACCGCGGACAAAAGTACGATACGCTTTTGCTTTTTTTGTGAAATTTTACAGCAGGGAGGAAAAAAAAGTCGCGCCTGCTACGGTCATGATACCGGCGATGCAGATGGAGAGAGAACTCATGGCGCCTTCTACCGGCCCCATTTCCATCGCCCGCGCCGTACCCATGCCGTGGGCGGCCGTACCTATGGCAAGACCTTTTGCAATCGGGTTGGTGATACGGAGCGCTTTCAGGATATATTCGCCCGCTATGTTTCCAATAATCCCCGTAAAAATGATGGAGGCGACCGTGATGGGAACATAACCGCCCAATTCTGAAGAAATACCCATTCCGATTGGCGTGGTAATGGACTTCGGCAAAAGTGTCACGTACGCCGCATGGTCAAAGCCGAAAAGGATACATAAGAGGAAAATGGAAACAAGGCTGGACAGGACGCCGGAAAAGATGCCGAGAAAAATGGCGGGCATGTTATTCTTCAGAGTCTTCATCTGCTCGTAAAGAGGCACCGCAAGGCAGATTGTCGCAGGTGTAAGCAGGTAATTGATATACTCAAGGCTTCTGTCCATGGTGTCATAATCGTAACCCGTGAGTTTGATGAACCCGATGATGAGGATGGCGGATACTAGGAGCGGATTTAAAACGGGCGATTTAAATTTCTGCTGGAGGTACATGCCCAGCCAGAAGGTGGATATACTGAGAAATACGCCGATATAAACGGAATTTTCAAGAAGAGAAATCATGGGACGCCTCCATCGGGACTTCTTTTTTTGGTGAACGGGACAGGAGGAGCTGCGCGGCAAATCCTGTTCCCGCCATGCAGGCAATGAGAGAAATTACATTGGCTGCTATATATTGGAGAATAGCCGCCTTCATGATAGGCCACGCCACCACAAGCCCCACAGCAGCGGGAAGGAAAAGGAATGCCATGATGCTGATGAGAAACATGGCGGTTTCCTTAATCTGTGCTACGTGGAGAATTTTAAACCGGAGGAGGGAAAATAAAATTAAAATGCCGTAAATACTGGCAGGCACAGGCAAAGGCAGAAAATCATAGAAAAGTTCTCCGGCAAAAGAGACGGCCATGATGATGCCGAATTGTAAAAGATATTTCATGGACAACCTCAGGCAAACACAGCGGAAATATATTGTATAATCATTTTAGCTGTGTTTTTATGACCCAGACGGATTGCGTCTATGCAGAGGTCGTAATATTTCGCTTCTCCCCAGTTTTCACCGGTGTGGAATTTATGGTAATCTTTTCTGTTCTGATCAGAATGGAAAACGATATCTTCCGCTTCTTTCCAGGAGAAATTCCAGTGCTTCATCTTGTAAGCAATCCGGGCTTCTTTGTCGCCATGGGTGAAAATGCTGACACAGTCTTTTCTGTTTCTGAAAATATAATTTCCGCAGCGTCCGATAATGACGCAGTCCTGATGGCCGATGAGTTTCGTCATTGCTTCCGCGGTGGGTTTGTTAATCTGTTTCACCGACGCACCCATGGATAAGGCCAGGAGAAATCCCTGGGCGGGAAGTTCGTCGAAGAACATGGGCATAGTGTCATAAATACCCTGCTCCCTGGCGAGCCCGGAAAGGGAGTCCCGATCATAAATGGGGATGCCGTAATGTCTTGCAAGCATGGCTCCGACGGTATATCCGCCGCTGCCGCTTTCGCGGGCGATGGTAATAATCATAGTGGACCTTCTTTCTTTTTGAATACTTTTTATTATACTACCAATGGCAAGCCGGCGAATTTTCTTTATTTTTGGAACAAAACCATATATTTCTGAGTAAATAGAAGGGAAACATTACGATAAAATGTAAAATAGATTGATTATAAATATGGATATAAGTATAATAATTCATGTAGAATAGAAGCGTACGGAAAAGAAGGATGCTTTTTCCGCACGGATTTGTTTATGAACCTGAGGGAATATGGCAGGGAAGGAAATTTGGAGACTTCAGTGCCGGCTCTCACAGGTATTTTTTATATGCAAGGAGAGGAGTATAGTATGAAAAAATCAGGGGTTTTAGGGCTGGCAGTATTGCTTGCCCTGGCAGGCGGCACGGCTCATGCAGCCAATGTTTATGAGTTGGAGGAAGTCGTTGTTACAGCGACTAAAATTGAGGAGTCTGCGGAAAAAGTGCCGGCCAGTATATCTGTGGTAACGGCAAAGGAAATTAAAGACCGCGGGTACCAAAATGTAGCCCAGGCATTGGGGCAGGAACCGGGGGTTTATTTGTCGCCTGTGGCAAATGGCGGGATTTCTCTTCGCGGCTTCGCATCCAGCGATATCCTTGTTCTGGTAGATGGACAGCCTGTCAATTCCGGTTGGAACGGTTCTGTAGACTGGACGATGATTCCTGTGGAAAATATTAAGAAGGTGGAAGTACTTCGCGGTGCTGCCTCTTCCCTTTATGGCGGCCGTGCGACGGGCGGTGTCATTTCGATTACGACAAATACCCATGAGGAAGGAGTCCATGGAAACGTGGCGCTTTCTTACGGAAGCAACAGTACGACAAAACAGGTGTATGATGTATCTGTCCGTAAAGATAGATGGGATATCGGCGCAGGGTATGAAAAACGTAAAACTGACGGTTGGCGGGGATATTATGTGGATTCCCGCGTATCAAGCAGCACGGCAAATACACCGCAATTCGATGCGGGCGATTTACCTATTGACGGCCGCGGCAGGGTCATCCTTGGGGGACGCGGCGAAAAAGCGTGGCAGTCTGAAAGTTATCATGCTAAGCTGACCTACCATTTCAATGATGACAAGTCTTTGACTTATTCCTACCTTCATACGGATCATAAATACAGTTATGAGCATCCCTTCACTTTGATTAAGGATGCTTCCGGAAAGAGCATTTTCTATGGCAGCGTTGTTTATCCCAATGGAAAAGGTATAGATTTTGCGCCGGGCGATTTTCTCGGATATGTGGGGGCAAAAGAATGGGGTATGCACAATATTTTTTATGATGATAATAAAAACCGGTTCCATGTCCATGCAGGATATACAGATATCAAAAAAGACGGCTACAGCAGTGCCAGCGGAGATGATGCGTGGCTGCCCATGACGGAAGAGGAGACTTATGCGTGGAATGGGGAAGGAGTACAGTCTTTTTATCCGAGCAAGACGAAAGACTTTGATTTGAATAAAACCTGGGAATTGGGATCCCATACCCTGATCGGCGGCTTGGCATACAGGGCAAATTCTTTTGACCAAACGAGATACAATCTGGCCCATTACAAAGATCACGGCAGTAAAATAAATGCTTATGAAAAACATCGCGGTAAAGACGAATCCCTGTCTGCTTATTTCCAGGATAAATGGCAGGCTTCTGAAAAATTTGCCGTTTACGCAGGACTCCGTTTTGACCGCTACAAGAAATATGGCGGCCATCATGAATTCCTTACGACCGGTTATGTGAAGGACGATGAAGAAGGTATTTATAATGCATGGAGCCCGAAATTATCCTTAGAGTACCTTGTGGGGAATGATACCACCGTATATGCAAGTTATGGACATTCCTTCACGCCGCCTATACTCTACCAGGTGTATCGTTCTGAAAGATCACCCATCAAGATTGTCAATGGCGTGCCTACGGCTTCTACAAGGGGATCTTTGCCCAATCCCGATCTTGACCCGGAACAGACGGATACGTATGAACTGGGATTGAAGAAAAAATGGAAAGACACCACTGCGAATATTGCTGTCTACAAAGCGGATACAAAAGATGCTATCCGTTATTTCTCCACGGGCAAAGCATCTACTTACAAGGGGGTATTCTATAAGAAAGGTTATTCCCAGTACAGGAACTTCGGCAAGGCAAAGAAAAAAGGCTTCGAGTTCAGTGCTACCCATCAATTCTCCGATAAGGTAAGCGGCTATTTGAATTATGCATGGGAAACGGAATCCATTGATGGCGAACATAACTGGGATATTCCGAAACACCTTATCCACTTCGGCGCAGAGTTTACCGATAAGAGATGGGATATTCTTGCTGATGCCCAGTATGTCAGCGCACGCCAGGAACCTGATGCGGTGACAGGCGTGTACTACTCTGCGGGAAAATTCTTCATTGCCAGCTTATCGGCCAATTACAGTTTCACGAAGAACACCACCGCCCAATTCTATATTTACAATCTTTTCGACAAAGTGATTTATGACAGCGAAGCGGCAAGCGGAAGAACGTACACCCTTACACTGCGTCATTCTTTTTAAGGAGAACATATGAAGAAAATACTTAGACTTGCTTTAGCTGCCATCCTTTTTGCTGCCGGCACCGTATCGGCGAGGCTTCCCGAACCGATATCCATGCCGCAGGATATCAAAGGAACGAGTCCCCATAAGCCGGAAGCGGCGGTGTACTATCTGACGGAGCTTGTGAAAGAAGGAAAGATGACGGCAGAAGAAGCAGAGCGGACGGAAGTGTACATGATTTTCAGGAATGCCCGCCGTATGCAGGATTTGCAGGATGTGGAAGGGCTTTCCGAGGAAGACCGCAGGGCATATATGAAAAAGAAACGTGAACTGCGGGGAAATCCCCTTGTGGAATACGCCAACCGATGCGGATTCACTTTGGAACGGGCCAAAGAACTCATGGATCTTATGCATGACTCTGACAAAGGCACTTCATACTACGGGAAAGCCCGTCATCATGGATAAAATATAAAAAGGAACCTGCCGGCATAGCCGGTGGGTTCCTTTTATATCACAGCTTTTAAATTTTTGTCATTTTTGACATACTTGTGTCTCCCGGATTCCAAAAATGCAGTTCTCCCGCTTGGAGAGATTTCTGCACATCGATTGTCCGCTGGTTGGAAGAGCCTTTGAAGAGAAGGGTGATATCTTTTTTTGCGAGGACAAATTCGCCGTCCACAAGGATGTCTATATATTTTAGAAGCTCCATTGTTTCAGGCATAATCTTTGCGAAATGACCGAGTATTTCCTTATCGAAAAGATAGCCGGAGAAGCACCAGAGATCTTTTTCCGGATAGGTTTCCTTGAATCGTTTCACCAAGGGCAGAAGTCCCTTTTGGTTGACCGGCTCCATGGGCTCGCCGCCGAGGAGAGTCATGCCCTGGTAGCAGTCCTGCCCCAATTGTCTGATGATGTAGTCTTCCGTTTCTTTCGTGAAGGGCTTGCCGTAGTGAAAAGACCATGTATCCGGATTGAAACAGCCTTTGCAGTGGTGGGTGCAGCCGGAAACGAAAAGGGAAAAGCGGATGCCCGGCCCGTTGGCGATATCATATTCTTTGATTCCGGCGTAGTTCATAAATACCTCGCGATAGGGAATAAAAACGGCGCTCATACAGGATGGCGCCGCCTTGTTTCAATAATGGTGATTAAAGGTGGAGGACTCTGTCTTTGATTTCCTGTGTGCGGCCCTGGTTCCAGAATTGGGTGCCGATGTATCCGCATGTCCTTCTTGCCACGGACATGGTGTGCTGGTCGTGGTTGCCGCAGTTCGGGCATTCCCAGATGAGTTTGCCGTTTTCATCATCAATAATCTTGATTTCTCCGTCGTAGCCGCACTGCATGCAATAGTCGCTCTTGGTATTCAGCTCTGCATACATGATGTTTTCATAGATGTATTTCATGACGGCAATGACAGCGGGGATGTTGTTCTGCATATTCGGTACTTCAATGTAGGAAATCGCGCCGCCCGGGGAGAGCCGCTGGAAATCGGATTCAAATTTCAGCTTATGGAAAGCGTCGATATGTTCGGCCACATGGACATGGTAACTGTTGGTGATGTAGTTCTTATCCGTGACGCCGGGGATCATGCCGAAACGTTTCTGGAGGCATTTGGCAAACTTATAAGTGGTGGATTCCATAGGAGTGCCGTAGACGGAATAACTGATATGTTCGGCGGCTTTCCATTCGGCGCACTTATCGTTCAGCTTCTGCATGACTTTCATGCCGAATGCTTTGCCTTCTTCCGTGGTGTGGGAAACGCCCAGCATTCTTACGCACATTTCATAGAGGCCTGCGTAGCCGAGGGAAATGGTGCTGTAATTATTGAAGAGCAGTTTATCGATGGCTTCGCCTTTTTTCAGACGGGCGAGAGCGCCGTGCTGCCAGAGGATAGGGGCTACGTCGGAAATGGTGCCCAGAAGTCTTTCGTGACGGCAGCGGAGAGCCCGGTGGCAAAGTTCAAGACGGTCTTCAAGGATTTTCCAGAATTCATCCATATTTCCTTCTGCCGAGCAGGCTACGTCTACCAGATTCAGTGTGACAACGCCCTGGTTGAAACGGCCGTAATATTTATGCTCGCCATTTTTACCAAGACCTTCCGTGTCGGGGGTGAGGAAGCTGCGGCAGCCCATGCAGGGGTATACGTCGCCGTTTTTGTATTCCTTCATGATTTTCGCGGAAATATAGTCGGGGACGAGACGTTTTGCTGTGCATTCCGCAGCAAGTTTCGTCAGCTCATAGTAGGGGGAGTCATCATGGATATTATCTTCATCAAGGACGTAGATTAGTTTCGGGAATGCCGGTGTGATCCATACGCCTTTTTCATTCTTTACTCCCTTCATTCTTTGGAGAAGGACTTCTTTGATGATCATGGCGAGATCGTCACGGGTGCGGCCTTCCGGTACTTCATCAAGATACATGAACATGGTGACGAAAGGAGCCTGGCCGTTACAGGTCATCAGAGTAATGAGCTGGTACTGGATTGTCTGAATACCGCTCTTGATCTCTTCATGGAGACGGGCTTCAACAATTTTGGAAATGATTTCATCATTCATAGATTCGCCGGTCAGCTTCCGTTCTTCAATGACTTCCTTTTTGATTTTCTGACGGCTGATATCGACGAAGGGCGCAAGGTGAGAAAGCGTAAAGGACTGGCCGCCGTACTGGTTGGACGCCACCTGGGCAACAATCTGGGTCGTTACATTGCAGGCGGTGAAGAAAGAATGGGGTTTTTCAATCATCGTCTGGCTGATGACAGTACCGTTCTGGAGCATGTCTTCCAGGTTAATGAGATCACAGTTATGCTCTTTCTGCGCGAAATAGTCGGCATCATGGAAGTGAATGATGCCTTCATCGTGGGCCTTGACGATTTCTTCAGGAAGAAGAAGGCGGCGCGTGAGGTCTTTGGATACCTCGCCGGCCATATAGTCGCGCTGGGTAGAATTGATGACAGGATTTTTATTGGAGTTTTCCTGTTTTACTTCTTCATTATTAAGTTCGATCAGAGAAAGAATACCGTCATCGGTGGTATTGCTCTTGCGGGAAATTTCGCGTTTATAACGATAACGGACGTATTTCTGGGCCACTTCATAGCCGCGCATTTCCATGATGCCCGTTTCTACCATATCCTGGATATCTTCGACATTAGCCGCGTGGGGATAATTGGAAATTTTCTTCGCGATATTATCCGCAATCGCACGTATCTGGAAATCGTTCATCTGATGGATACCGGCGACTTCATGATTAGCTTTGCCGATAGCATTGATGATTTTCGTGATATCGAAAGTGACTTCCTGCCCGTTTCTTTTGATGACATTCGTGCGGATGATGACGTTCTCTTCATTTCCCTGTTGCATGACTACACTCCCTATTAATGATTAAATATAATAAAATTAAAATAACACGTACAAAATATAGTTTTTACTTCTACTGTAATACAACATATTGTATCGTGATTTATAGTACAACATATTCACAGGGAATGGAATAGGAAAAATGAATCAAAAAAATACCGTTATTTTTCAAAGCTGCGGAAAATCAAAACTATGAAAAATGCAGATATGTCGATGTGAGGCAGAAAGGAGACAGGAGGCTTTGGCGTTTCACGAAACGTTTCACAATGGAGATACTCATTCAAGATTTTTTCTATAGGTACCTATAGAGAAGAGGATACCATATATAGTAGTACAAGAAATGAAATTTCCATAAACGGTATGAGGGGATAAAGTCTTATACCGGGGATGGAAGAAACAGCGGCAGAAAAGAAAAGGGGAACGATGATTTTAAAAACGATGATTCTAAAAAGGAAGAGAAAGTCTTCTTTCTTCTTTGCCGGCGGGATTGTGCTATAATGGAACAAATATTATAATCTTTTGGTTTAACCGTTCATATTTTGGGTAAAAATTTTTATATGAGATATACATTGATTAATCAGAGGAGCGCCGGCTTTCATGAGAAATTCTGAAATTCGCAGACAGCATAAAGAAAAATCTTCTACGGTAAAAAAGATTTTTCTTTTTCTTTTCATTATTGTTTTTATTGCAGGCGCCGGGGCGGCGGCAGGTTTCTTTCTGTCGGTGAGCAGCGGGCTTCCGGATATTTCCGCAAATATTGCACCGGATGCGTCATCCCGCATTTATGATGCCAAGGGGCGGCTTATTACTACGGTTCACGCCGAGGAAAACCGTCTCCCCGTGTCCATTGATGAAGTGCCGGCTAATTTACAAAACGCATTTATTGCGGTAGAGGATAACCGCTTTTATGAACATCACGGCGTGGATCCTCTCGGTATTATCCGTGCCGTTTTCAGAAATATCATCAGCGGCAATGCTACGGCGCAGGGGGGGAGCACCATTACGCAGCAGCTGGCGCGAAACGCTTTCCTTTCGCAGGAACAGACGTTGAAACGCAAGCTGCTGGAGGCTTTTCTTGCCCTAAAGATAGAGCGGCAGTATACCAAAAAAGAAATTCTGGAAATGTATATGAACCAGATTTATTTCGGACAGGGCTGTTATGGGATCCAGACGGCATCTAAAGTGTATTTTGGAAAAGACGTGAAGGATTTGTCTCTTGCCCAGTGCGCACTTATAGCGGGTCTTCCGAACAGTCCAAATTATTACTCTCCGTTCCACAGTGTGGAAGCGGCAAAACAGCGGCAGTCCATTGTTCTTGATCAGATGGTGAAGTACGGGTACATTACCGAGAATGAGGCTGCTGCGGCAAAAGAAGCGGATATTCATCTGGCCCGGCCCCAGGAACAGCGGGGAACGGATAGTGTGGCGTCTTATTTTGTAAATTATGTCATTCACTTGATCAGCGAAAAGTATGATTCCGATGCGATATACAAAGAGGGCCTGCAGATTTACACTACGCTGGATCTTGATTTGCAGAAGGAAGCAGAAGCGGCTCTGAAGAAAAATCTTCCTGATGCCTATACCGATGATAATAATCTGACTCAGCCCCAGGGTGCCCTTGTTTCCATAGAAGTGGGAACGGGATATGTCCGTGCCATGGTAGGCGGCCGCGGACAGGATCATTTTAACCGTGCTGTGCAGATGACCCGCCAGCCGGGTTCGGCTTTCAAACCTTTTGTCTATCTGACGGCATTTGCAAACAAAGTAACGCCTTTCGACATTCTTAGTAATGAAACGAAAGATTTCGGCGGCGGCTGGACACCGAAGAATTACGGTGGCACTTCCGGCGGCAGTGTAACCGTCATGGAAGCGCTTGTGAAGTCCATGAATATACCTACGGTCTATCTGGCGGATCAGGTAGGCATGGGAAAAGTTATTCAGACAGCAAAAAATGTGGGAATTTCCACCTTAGTTACCGAGGGTGAATACAGTGATACGAACTTGGCAACAGCTCTCGGCGGCCTTACCTACGGCGTGTCCGTCTGGGATATGGCAAAAGCATACAGCGTGTTTGCAAACGGCGGCAAACTGGTGGAACCGACAGTCATTATGAAAGTTGTTGACCGCAATGGAAAAGTAATTGAAGATCATTCTGGCGCGCGGGAAAGTACACAGGCCGTTGATGAAGCCTCGGCATGGACATTGACGAGCGTGCTGGAAGAAGTCATCTCCCGCGGAACTGGCGGAAATGCATATATCGGACGGCCGTCGGCAGGAAAGACAGGGACTACTGATGATGAACATGACGCATGGTTTGTCGGATATACGCCGGATCTCTCCACGGCTGTCTGGGTCGGCGATGACACATCCACCAATGCGGGGTATACCGGCGGCACCATTCCTGCAGCGATCTGGCGCGATTATATGTACGAAGCGGAAAGCGGTTACACCGTGAAGAATTTCGAAATTCCTGCATCCGTAAGAAGCAGTATGGAAAAAGCAAGAGCCGCGCGGGCAAAGCAGGAAGCGGAAGCGGCGGAAAAGAAGAAAAAGGAAGAAGCGGAGAAAAAGAAAAAAGCATTGAAGGATAAAGTGAAGTCTGCGGGGAATAAACTTCTTGACAGGATTTCGGGCCGGTCGGCAGAAAAGTCCGGGGAAAAACAGTAACGGGAAGAAGATAAATTGACAAAGGACAGGACGTTTCGTAAAAGGCGTCCTTTTCTTTTGCAGAAAATATGAAAACGGGAAAAGGAATATGTGTTATGTAATGATAAAAAGTAATGAAAACAGCATACATTTATGCTAAAATTACAACGGACTTTCTTTTTATAGTTAGTGTCTGGGATATATGCTAAAATTGCTTTGGTAAGTAAACATATTTAAGATTTGAGAGGAGATGTTTTTCATGAAATGGAAGGCTCTTGCTGCATGCACCCTGGCCGGACTGGCGTTGATTGCTGCCGGCTGCGGCGGCGGTGACAAGGCGGCTGCAGGCGGTGCGAAAGCGGGCGGTCAGGATCTGAAAGGCAAGAAGTTGGTGATGTATGTGTCTTTCCATGAAGACACGGCGAAAGAACTGGCGGATCTGTTTAAGAAGCAGACCGGTGCAGATGTAAGCTTCATCCGTCTGCCGACAGGGGAAGCTCTTGCCCGTATCACGGCGGAAAAAGATGCGCCGAAAGCGGATATCTGGCTCGGCGGCACGGCGGACGCCCATGCGAAAGCGGCGGCTGACGGACTTCTGGAAGCTTATAAATCCAAGAATGCCAAAATGATCATGCCTGAATACCAGGACAAAGACGGTTTCTGGTATGGCACGTATCTGGAAGTTTTGGCAATTGGCTACAATGAAAAACGTTTCAATGAAGAATTTAAACCGAAAGGGGTCGCCGCTCCGACGACACTGCAGGATCTTCTGAAACCGGAATTCAAAGGGGAAATTATTATGCCTGATCCCCGTAAATCCGGTACAGGCAACACCTTTATCAGTTCCGTTCTTCAGAATATGGGTGAAGAAAAAGGCTGGGAATATCTGAAAGCGCTGAAACCGCAGATAGCGCAGTTCACTCCTTCCGGATTCACACCGGGACAGAAAGCCGGTGCCGGCGAATATCTTATCACTGTCAACTTTATTTCCGATCAGAATCTGGTCAGCGCCAAGGGACAGAAACTGGTGAGCACCATTTACGATCAGGCAGGCTGGACAGTATGTCCCGTAGGCAAGATTAAGAACAAAGCCAATGAAGATGTGGCGAAAGCGTTTATTGATTTTGTCCTTACTAAAGAAGCGGGAGATATCCTTGTAAAGACGACGAACGGCATTGCCTGCAATCCGGAGGTGGCTCCACCCCAGGGCATGAAGCCGCTGAAAGAGCTGCCGCTGTTCAAGACTTATGATTTGGTCAAGGCGGGCGCCGATAAACAGAAGAACTGCGATACATTCTTTGCTGAATAATATGTCTGTCAAAAAGCTGCCTCCACCAATGACGGTGGGGGTAACTTTTTATCTATTACTTTTACTTATTTAAGAAATAGTCTGTTTTATACCTGCCCTTCCCTCGCCGATGGAAAAGCCGGAAGGCACCTGCTGTTTTAAAGAAATAAATCCTTTTTATATCTAAGGAGTTTTGTATGAATGAAAAAGAGTCCGGCCGCGAACACACCGGAATCGCAGCGGAGATGAAAGTACTTCTTCGGGAGCCGCCGCTTCTCATCGGTATTCTTGCCGTATTCCTTCTGTTTGCCGTATTTATTATTTATCCTTTTGTGAAAATTCTTCTCGTTCCGACATCGGCAGACTGGATGCGCGCCGTCACGGATAAGGAGTTCATCGAGGTATTCAGCCACACGATCTTCTCGTCCTTTGTTGCTACGGCGACGGCTATCGTTTTCGGATTCATTTTCGCTTACGGCGTGAATTACACGAATATGCCGTGCAAGCGTTTCTTTCAAGTGGTGGCTCTGCTTCCTACCATGGCGCCGTCCGTTGTCAGCGGTCTGGCATTCATCATGCTTTTCGGCCGCCGCGGCTTTATTACATGGGAAATGCTTCATTTGAAGGTGGATCTTTACGGACCTGTCGGACTTTGGGCAGCGCAGACTATCGCTTTTTTCCCGCTGGCGTACATTACTATTTCGGGTGTCTTGAAAAATATCAGTCCGAATTTGGAACTGGCGGCACAGAACCTGGGGGCGAAAGGGTGGTACCTTTTCCGTACGGTGACCCTCAGACTAGCTACACCGGGGCTGGCAAGCGCGTTCCTCTTGGTCGGTATCAACTCATTGGCGGACTTTGGCAATCCCATGCTGGTCGGCGGTAATTACCATGTTCTGGCCACGGAAGCATACACACAGGTCACCGGTGCCTGGGATCTTCCCATGGGCGCCACGCTTTCTGTATTCCTTGTCATTCCGACACTCATTGTTTTCTTTGTACAGCGGTATTATCTGGAAAAGAACTCTTACGTTACTGTTACGGGAAAGCCCGTGGCGGGCCTCATCCGTGTGACGGCGGGACCGGCGGCAACATGGTGTTTCTTTACTTTCTGCATGCTTCTCAGCCTGGGCATCCTTATGATTATCGGCGTGGTCGTGCTTTTTGCCTTTACCGTTTCTTTCGGTGCGGATTACACCTTCACTCTTGAGTATTTCAAAGAAGGCGTCATCAACTCCAATGTCATGGTGAACTCCTGGGTGGCATCCATGTCCACGGCGGCAATCAGCACGGTCTTCGGCATTGCTCTGGCGTTTCTGGTGCTCCGTAAAAAATTCCCGGGAAGAACAGTTATGGATTTTCTTGCCATGCTTCCCGTCTCTCTGCCGGGGACGTTTATCGGTCTTGCCATGATTCTCGCCTTTAATGACGGACCGCTTGAAATGACGGGTACGCTTGCTATTATCATTCTCGGTATGGCCCTCCGCCAGCTGCCGGTAGGATATCGGCAGGCCGTGGCGGGGCTGAAACAGATCGAAGGCTCTTTAGAGCAGGCGTCTACCAACTTAGGGGCAGGCAGCTTCACGACTTTCCGGAAAATTGTGCTGCCTATGCTGAAAAATTCACTTTCTGTCAGCTTTGTATACGCGTTCATGCGTTCCATGAACACCTTAAGCACCGTTATTTTCCTCGTGTCACCGGAATGGAACCTGGCGTCCATCAATATCATGAGCCTGGCAAATCAGGGATTCCTCCCGACTGCCAGCGCCACTGCCGTAGGCATCATGCTTGTTATTTACCTGACTTTCGGTGTGGTAAAACTGATACTCCGTGACAAGATTAATATCTTTGATTTATAATCGCTCAAAGTTTACAACAGAGGTGGAAATATGTCAGACTTAGTATTGCAGCTGAAACAGATCAATAAATATTTCGGTCGGAGCCATGTCATCAAAGACGTGAACATTGATTTTGAAAAGGGGCATTTCGTTACATTCCTCGGGCCGTCAGGCTGCGGTAAGACCACGCTTCTCCGCATGGTGGCAGGTTTCTATGAACCGGATGATGGGGAAATACTTCTCAACGGCAAACGAATTGAAAGGATTCCTCCTTACAGCAGAAATACGGCCATGGTATTTCAGGAATATGCCCTCTTTCCGCATATGAACGTTTTTGATAATGTTTCCTATGGACTTCGTGTGAAGAATCGTCCGAAAGAGGAAATAGAAAGACGTGTCAAAGAAGCGCTTGACCTCATGCAGCTCAAAGGCATGGAGGACCGTTTCCCGAACCAGATGTCCGGCGGACAGCAGCAGCGTGTTGCTGTGGCCCGTGCCCTTGTCATGAATCCTGAAGTTCTTCTTCTTGATGAACCGCTGTCCAATTTGGATGCAAAGCTGCGCGAAAGCGTCCGCGTGGAACTCCGTGATATTCAGAAGAAGATGGGGCTTTCCACGATTTATGTCACCCATGACCAGTCGGAAGCTCTTTCCATGTCGGACATGATTGTCGTCCTTAAAGGCGGCGTCGTCCATCAGACAGGATCGCCCCAGGAGATCTACTTTGAACCGAAGACGCCGTTCGTGGCGGACTTCATCGGCACGACAAACCTCCTCAGTGTAAAAGGGCTGGGAGAAAATACTGTTTCTTACGGAAACGACAGAATTCCCACTACGAAGAGCGTAAATGCAGGGCAGGAATACTGCCTGAGCATCCGTCCCGAATGTCTGAAGTTGGTGAAAGAGGCTGTTGACGGGCAGGTGAATGTAAAAGTCACCATTCAAAATAAAATGTTCCTTGGAGAAAAAATCCGCTACTTTGTCAATGACAGCCTTGGCAAGGAATGGATTATCGATATTTACGACCCCGGCAGGACGATCCTGGAAGGCGAAGCATATGCCGCTTTCCCCTTTGAAAAGGCATGGCTCATTGAAGATCTGACGGATTGAAATGAAGAAAGAGCGGAGTTTCCGTAAAAAGAAACGACGCTCTTTTTTGTCTGCCGAAAAGGCATGAGTGGAGGGGCTGTGACAAGGCACAAAAATATTTTGTCACAGCCTCTTTATAATTGGCTATTGCAGGTCTCTCAGCAGATCGTTTACATGAGAAGCAGCTTTCACGTTCCTGTATTCTTTTACTAATATGCCTTTTTCATCAATGATGAACGTGGAGCGCTCGATGCCCATGTATTTCTTTCCGTACATGCTCTTTTCTTTCATGACGCCGTACAAATTGCATACCGTTTCTTCTTCGTCGGAAAGGAGCGGGAAATTGAGTTCATACTTGTCGCGGAAATTACAGTGCTTCTTCACGCTGTCGCGGCTCACGCCAAGTACGGAATAACCCCGTTTTTTAAACTCTTCCAGATTGGCGCGGAACGCCTGCGCTTCCAGCGTGCACCCGGAAGTATTGTCCTTCGGGTAGAAATAAAGAATTACCTTCCCGCCCTTGTAATCAGAAAGAGAAATATCCTGTCCACTGTCAGACGGAAGTGTGAATAGGGGCGCTTTTTTGCCCACCGTAAGAGCTGCCATGATGACCTCCTTAAAGAAATACATTTTCTTTCATTATAGTATGGGGAAAGCAGGATGTAAAATGGAGAAAAAGCTGTAAAAATACTCCTCTCCCGGCAGCTGGACAGCAAGCATAAAGACATATGAAGAAGCGCAAGGAGAGATGATATAATGGATTCATAAACAGGAAAATCGCATAAATTGGCATTTTAACATCCGGAGATAAAAATGTCTTTTCATGAAGAGCTGAATCAAAAACTGAATGTATTCTTTAATCGTGACTGGTCTGTTGAGTTATCGGAACAGGAAGAAGAAAAGATGGAAGAACTCGCGGCCGGTCTTGTGAAAGATTTTGGCTGGGATACGGTTTTTCATGCAGCCTTCGAATATCTGAAAGAAAACTGCCGGACACCGGAGTCTGTAATGAATTTCGCACATCTGTATTGGGAATCCTGGTGGTGGAATTACCCGATTAAAGAGCCATACAGGTTTATAGGATACTTCTATTACAGGATTGGTATGGATGTGGAAGAATATGATTCGGATCAGGACATATTGGACAGCCTTTCGTGCAGTATATTGACCAAGTCAGGATATAAACAGGCTGACTTGTATGAGGACCCATACTATATTCCGGAACGGGATCCGCTCATGATACAGGCGTTAGAAGAATATATAAACAATGAGAAAAACAGAAACTATCAATGCGGAAGAGAAGAAGCCGGACGGGGATAGGATTCATTGATTTCCGAAGCGGTGTATGGAGATAGGTGTGCGGTTGTAGGAATATCCATTTCTGAAAAGAAACAGGCAAATCTCGGTTTACAGAAAGTTTAGCTTTATACAAGACGGTGGGGTGACGAGACAATCCCGCCGTTTTGTTTTTACCGTTCGGTATTTTGTTTGCATATGACTGCGTTCTTCCAGTTTATTTCCGTATGGCAGCGGACATGTTTTTCGGATTTATTCCGTATATTTAATTTTTTTATTGACAGATAGACCCCAGGGGGGTATAGTATAACCAAAAAGAAGATTTTCGATTCAGCAGTAAGAATGAGAGAGAGTACGAAAAAGCAGAGAGGGAAATGAAATGGAAGCGAAGGAGATAAAGCAGATGGCCGGTATGGAAATGGGAGAAGCCTGCTGCCGTACGGAACGGACACCGGCAGAACAAAAGAAACTGCTTACCCGCCTTAAGACGGTGGAAGGGCAGATCAGGGGCATACAAAAAATGGTGGAAGCCGACGCGTATTGCCCTGATATCCTCATGCAGGTATCGGCTGTATCCAATGCGCTGAATTCTTTTAACAAACTGCTCCTGGCATCCCACATCCGAGGCTGCGTTTCCGATGATATCCGCGAAGGCCGGGACGGAAAAGTGGATGAGCTCTGCACCATGCTCCAAAAACTGATGAAATAATTTTTTGACAGGAAAAGAAAGAGATAAAAGATGAGACAATATACAGTCACAGGCATGACCTGCGCAGCGTGCCAGTCCCATGTGGAAAAGGCAGTCGCTAAAGTACCGGGGGTCTCTTCGGTGGCCGTGGCGCTCCTGACAAATTCCATGGCGGTTAACGGCACCGCGTCAGACGAAGAAATCATCCGCGCCGTTGAAAACGCGGGGTACGGAGCGCGGCTCAAAGGTGAAGAAAAGAAAAAGAGCTCCGCTTCAGAAAAACTGGCACAGGAAGCGGAAGCCCTGGCCGACCATGAAACGCCGAAGCTCAAAAGGCGCCTCATATGGTCCGCCGTATTTCTTGCGCTCCTCATGTATATCACCATGGGGCATAATATGCTCGGCTGGCCTGTTCCCGCATTTTTCGACCATAATCATCTGGGACTTGCTCTGACAGAAATGTTCCTTGCCCTCATCGTGATGTATGTCAATAAAGATTTCTTTTTTTCCGGCGAGAAATCCCTCGCCCATGGCGTACCGAATATGGATACCCTCGTGGCGCTCGGCTCGGGAGTTTCCTTCCTCTGGTCGCTCTATGTTCTTTATGAGATGACCTACCTCCTTACGCAAGGCACATCAAATGCGGATCTCATGGAAATTTATCACGACCGGCTTTATTTTGAGTCCGCCGCCATGATTCCCGCGCTTATCACCGTAGGAAAAACACTGGAATCTCTATCCAAAGGCCGGACCACCGATGCTTTGAAAAGTCTGATGAAAATGGCGCCGAGAACGGCGGCCATCGAAAAAGACGGGCAGGAAGTATCCATTGCCATTGATGAGGTGCAGCCGGGAGATATCTTTGTCGTAAGACCGGGAGAAACCATTCCCGTAGACGGCGTGATTATAGAAGGCATGACAGCGGCAGACGAATCCGCTCTTACGGGAGAATCCGTTCCGGTGGACAAAGCGGAAGGCGACACCGTGAAAGCTGCCACTATAAACCGTTCCGGATTCATCCGTGCCCGCGCCACCCGTGTAGGCGAAGACACGACCTTCTCACAGATCATCCGCATGGTCAGCGATGCGGCCGCTACAAAAGCGCCGATTGCAAGGATCGCTGATGCCGTGTCCGCCGTCTTCGTGCCTGCCGTTATCGGTATGGCCGTTCTCGTCATGATCGTGTGGATACTCCTCGGCGCGCCCGTGGCGAAAGCATTGGAATACGCCATCTGCGTCCTCGTCATTTCCTGTCCCTGCGCGCTGGGACTGGCAACGCCCGTTGCCATTATGGTCGGCAGCGGCGTAGGTGCGAAAAACGGCATTCTTTTCAAAACAAGCGAATCTCTTGAAAATGCGGGGAAAATACAGATCGTCGCGCTTGACAAGACCGGTACCGTTACGGAAGGGAAGCCGAAAGTGACCGGCATTTATCCTGCGGGACATATGACGGACGATGAACTTCTCCTTCTGGCGTATTCGCTGGAACGGAAATCCGAGCATCCCCTTGCCCGGGCCGTTGTGGAAAAGGCGGAAGAAAGAGGCATGAGTCCGAAAGAAACTTCCGGATTCCGGGTTCTTGCGGGAAACGGCCTTGCCGCTATTATGGACGGGGACACGATTCACGGCGGGTCGGAAACCTATATTTCCACGCTGGCGGATATACCGCAGGATATGACAGAACTCTCCCGGGCATTGGGGGGAGAAGGGAAAACGCCGATTTTCTTTGAACGGAACGGGATCTTCTTGGGGATTATAGCTGCCGCCGATGTGATTAAGAAAGACTCCGCCCAAGCTGTTAAAGAACTGCAGCATATGGGGATCGAAGTCATCATGCTGACAGGAGATAATCAGCGGACGGCAGACGCCATCGGGAAAGAAGCAGGCGTTGACCGTGTCATTGCAGGCGTCCTTCCTGACGGGAAAGCGGCTGTTATCAAAAACCTGCAGGAACGGGGCAGAACGGCCATGGTAGGGGACGGGATTAATGATGCGCCGGCGCTTACCGGGGCAGATATCGGGATTGCTATCGGCGCAGGGACAGATGTGGCTGTCGACTCCGCCGATATCGTTCTTATGAATTCCAGGCTCACCGATGTTTCCGCTGCCATCCGATTAAGCAGGAAGACGCTGAAAAATATCCGTGAAAATTTATTCTGGGCCTTTGCTTATAATATCCTGCTCATCCCCGTGGCGGCCGGCGTATATCCCATGATTTCCATAAATCCCATGTGGAGCGCGGCGGCGATGGCTCTTTCCAGTGTCACCGTCTGTCTGAATGCCCTTCGGCTGAATCTGTTTAAAGTCCATGGCAGCGGGAAGGACAAGCCTCTGAAGAAGAAAGTGCTTCTGCCGGCGGAAGTGCCCGGCGCAGAAACCGGCGCCGCTGTAGAGAAGAAAGAGGCGGCAGGAAAGGAAAGGGCGGCTATTATTTCCGTAGAAGGCATGACCTGTGAAATGTGCGAGCACCACGTGGAAAATGCGTTGAAGAAAATAAAAGGTGTTGTGGAAGCAAAAGCGGATCATACCACAGGAAAAGTAAATATGACCTGCTCGGCCGCTCCTGATGAAGAAACCGTGAAGAAAGCAATTTCCGAAGCGGATTATATTTACAAAGGAATGATAGTTCCAAAGGAGGAAATGAAAATGAAAGAAACAGTAAAAATTGAAGGTATGATGTGCGGCCACTGCGAGGCGGCAGTAAAGAAATCGCTGGAAGCCCTTGACGGTGTGGATCGCGCGGAAGTGTCCCATGAAACGGGCACCGCCGTGCTTACCCTTTCCAAAGAAGTCGCTGATGCGGATGTACGGAAGGCTGTCGAAAACAAAGATTACAAATTCGTAAGCATCGAAAAATAAAATCAAAAATGAAAAGCCCGCGGGAGAAAATAAGATCATCGCGGGCTTTTCACGTGTCCGTCTTGGGACAGGTTTGCATTAAATGTTTATTTCCGTGGTTAGGATTGCGGGAACGGAAAGCTGATGCAAAACAGTATAGAGGGCGGAATCCGTTATCGTAATGTATTGACATGAAATGTCCTGTAAGCCTTGTTTGCCTTTTCAGAAAAAACGGGAGAGCGGTATTTCTGCAAGCCGATTCCCTTATACAGTAAAAAAGGACGGCTCGCACCGTCCCTTTTCAGGAGTATAAAAAAATAAAGGAAGTTGGAAAGGAGTGATTTTCGCTTGGGAGTGCGAAAATTTCCAAACAGCAGAACCGTTCATGAATCCGCTTCTGCTGTAAGTAGTATATCACAAATAAATGATTTTGAAAACTACTTTCAATTATTTTTTTAAAATTTTTTATGGAAGCAGCATTTACAGGAAAAGAAATAATAAAGAACTATTTTTTCTTATAATTGATGCAGATGATTTCCAAATCACTGCCGGAGGAGATTATTCTGTACCGGCGGTAGGACACCACGGGGAATTTAAAATATCCTGTCCGGCAGCCGCAGGAAGAAGCGGTTTCCGTCGTTTCATATGAACTTGTCATTCAAATCATTTAACCATAAAAATCCTCAGTGATTGCGGAGGTCTTTTGATTTTTAAACGTGATCATCGTGTTAATATCTCCCAGAGGTTTTTATTAATAAAATAATACTCTCTGCCTTGTTTTGTTTTATCTAATAGTCCGGCTGCAACTAATCGGTTTAGATACTTAGAAGCGGTTTGTTTTTTTGCGATATGCCGATCTACGAGAAAGGAAATTTTACAGTATGGCTGTTCAAAAAGGAGTTCAATTAATTCTCTGCTATAGATATCAGCCATTTCATTCTTTACAAATATTTCTGTTTCTAATTGTACCTTTCGGATTTCTTGAATCATGGACAGAGTCTTTTTAGCGGTCACTTCTACCGCGTCTAAAATATAAAGAATCCAGTTAGTCCAGTCTGCGTATTCAGTTACATCTTGCAGGGCTTTATAATAATCGGATTTGTGTTCAATGATGTAGCTGGATAGGTATAGGATAGGAACGTCAAGGAGCTTTTCCTGTATTAAGTAAAGAACATTAATTATACGCCCAACTCGTCCATTCCCGTCAGGGAAGGGATGGATGCATTCAAATTGATAATGGATGACTGCCAATCGGATTAAAGGATCAATATTTCCCTCATTTACATTAATATAGTTTTCCAAGTTGGAAAGTAGACGAAGTATATCATCCTTGTTATCTGGCGGAGTGTAAACGGTCTCACCATATGAATTCTTCAGTACTGTTCCAGGTAATGAACGGATTCCGTCTGAACGTTGTTTTACTTTATGGAATAATTCAATAAATATATTAATTCCTAATGGACGTTGCTTGATTTCATTGAATCCATACCAAAGGGCGTCTTTATAATGAAGGACTTCTTTTGTAGATGGGGAAATGATTTTACTGTCCGGTGCCGAAAATGCTTTATATAAATCATCGTTTGTGGTAACAACATTTTCTATTTCACTGGAAGATTTTGCTTCTTGTAATGATACCGTCTGCAACAGCAAAAGCGGATTTGCCTGCATGTAAGTCCATCCGTGCAGTTCTGCCAGGGCCTTATGAGCAGAAACCGTTTTCTTTAGTATTTGGACTGTTTCCAGTTCTGCATGCGGAGGTAATATCGGAAGGTTATTATATGCTGTTTCTTTTTTGTATGGCATAAAAGCTCTCCTAATAGGTATGCATTATCATCCTATTTGGATAATAGGGTGATTTTTGAAGTAGAAATAAACCTATTTGAATAATAGTATGATTGAATAAACCTGTCAATAAAATAGGGTGATTTTTAAGGTGAAAATAAACTTGATAAAAATTGACAGAAATGATTTCGGTATATAAATGGATTTTTGTTACTAAATGGCAATATCAAATCAGACAGTCACTCAGAAAAATTATGCAGCAGATGAAAGTCGGGCAATCTGCTTTCTTCTAACGTGAACTTGTAATTCAAATTTGAATTTGATACCATGGAGAAAAGAATGGAATTCATGAAAGGGCAGCGTTCAGGAAGAAAGGATACTTGAAAATGGAATGGCTGGAGCGGAACAGGAAATCTGTCATCATTGCCGTGGTTTTGGTGATCGCCTTTGCTGCGGGATATTTCTTTTATAAGAGCAGGAATGCGGAACAGGGAAGACTGATCCTTTACGGAAATGTAGATATTCGTCAGATTTCTCTTGCTTTCAACAGCAATGGGCGGATCGAGGAAATGCTGAAAGAGGAAGGCGATGCGGTGAAGGCGGGAGATGTGCTGGCGAGACTGGATAACCGTCCGCTGGAACTGGCGATTGCCCAAAAGAAGGCAGCGATTGCCCAGCAGGAAGCGGTGGTGGCAAAGCTGCACAACGGTTCTCGTCCGGAAGAAATTACCCAGGCGGCAGCGCAGGTGGAATCTCTGGCGGCCGCGGAAAATAATGCCCGCGCTTATTATCAGCGTATGGCATCGCTTCTTGCCGACGGTGCGGTAAGCAGGCAAAGCGCCGATGATGCGGAAGCACGATGGAAAGCGGCGGCTGCCAATTTGGAAAATGCGAAGGCTGCATTGTCTTTGGCAAACAAAGGGCCCCGTGATGAAGATATCGCGGCGGCAGAAGCGCAGCTTTCCGCTTTGAAAGCAGGTCTTGAAAATGATCTGTACAATTTGAGCCAGGCAACGCTTGTCGCGCCGCAGGACGGCGTGATCCGTTCCCGTTTGATGGAAACGGGGGATATGGCATCTGCTGCGAGGCCGGTGTATCTTATCGGTCTGTCCGATCCGAAATGGATCCGTGCATATGTGTCTGAAAGCCGTCTTGGCGAGTTACGGGAAGGTATGGAAGCGGATGTTTATGTGGACAGTTTCCCGAATGAAGCGATTAAGGGAAAAGTGGGATATATTTCCGATACAGCGGAGTTCACGCCAAAATCTGTACAGACGGAGGAGCTCAGGACATCGCTCCTTTATGAAGTGCGCATTTTTGTGGATGATGAAGAGAATCGCCTCCGCATGGGAATGCCGGCAACGGTGAAGTTTTGAAATCACGGAAAGTTTTTAAATACCGGGAAAGGATGTATCGTGGCTGACGGATATGTGGTGGAAGCGGCCGGTGTGACGAAACGGTTCAGGGATTCCCGCGGGGGAGCACTGCTGACTGCCGTGGACTGTCTGGATATACGGGCGGCGCGGGGGAAGATGACAGCGCTTATCGGGCCAGACGGCGCGGGGAAGACGACATTCCTTCGCATGGTCTGCGGGCTGATGTTTCCTACTGAAGGGATTCTTTCCGTACTTGGCATTTCTGTGGCGGACAAACCTGCAGATGTGCAGAGGCGTCTTGGATACATGCCCCAGAAGTTTGGACTTTATGAAGATTTAACGTGCATGGAGAATATGAATCTTTACGCTGATCTTCATGGGATTTCGGCAGAGGAACGGAAAGAACGGTTTGAAAAATTATTTTATATGACCGGTCTTGCACCGTTTGCACAACGTCTTGCGGGAAAGCTGTCAGGCGGCATGAAGCAGAAACTGGGACTGGCGTGTACTCTGGTACGGACGCCGGAGCTGCTTGTTCTCGATGAGCCGACGGTAGGGGTGGATCCATTGTCACGCCGTGAGCTTTGGGAAATATTGAAGGAGCTTGTGGCAGAGGAGCAAATTTCCGTTCTTGTTTCCACGGCATATATGGAGGAAGCGGAGCTTTGCAATGAAGTTTATATCCTAAACAAAGGGAAGCTTCTCGACCGGGGAACGCCTGAGGAGCTGCGGAAGAAAACGGAAGGTCTTTGCTATACGGCAAAAATACCGGAGGGCATTTCGCCCCGTATACTCCAGGCGGCTCTTCTTGATGACAGGGAGTCTGTGGATGATGCTGTTCCTGAAAAAGGAAATGTGCGGTTTATTTTAAAAAAGAATGAGCCTCTTGAAAAGATAAAAGCTTTTTCTTACTATCCCGATTTGGAAACGGAAAGTGTTCCGCCCCGTTTGGAAGACAGTTTCATGCTGGCTTTGCGTGAAGCGGAGGAAAAAGAAAATTCTTTGGCAGGTTTTGAGGTGGATTATAAAAAGCACGTTCTTATTTCCGAGGACGTGGATATCAAAGTGAAAAATCTTGTCCGCCGTTTCGGTGACTTCGTCGCTGTGGACAATACATCGTTTCAGGTACACAAGGGGGAAATATTCGGGCTTCTGGGACCGAACGGCGCGGGGAAATCGACGACGTTTAAAATGCTTTGCGGCCTTCTTCCCGCTTCATCAGGGGAGTTATCGGTGGCAGGTGTGAATCTCCGCACGGCACGAGCCGCGGCCCGAGCGAATGTTGGCTATGTGGCACAGAAGTTTTCTCTTTATGGCATGCTTACGGTCCGTGAAAATTTAGAATTTTTCGGCGGCGCTTACGGGCTGACGCGAAGCAGGATAAAAAAGAGAATGGAAGCGGTTCTGTCACAATTTGATCTGCGCGGCGTGGAGAATACGATCGCAGGGGATCTGCCCGGCGGTTATAAACAGCGGCTTTCCATGGCGGCTGCTCTTTTGCATGAACCGAAAATATTATTTCTTGACGAACCGACGAGCGGCATCGATCCTCCGGCGCGGAGAATTTTCTGGCGGCAAATAACGGCGCTGGCCGCAAAGGGAACGACAGTGATCATCACGACGCATTTTATGGACGAGGCGGAATACTGCGACCGCATCATGATACAGGATCAGGGAAAGATGCTTATTCTTGGAACGCCCGAGGAAGTACGGAACAGGGGCGGGAAAAATCTCACCATGAATGAAGCGTTCATTGCCATTGTGGAAAACAGCCGGAGAAAGGAGGAGTTATGATGGAGGCCTTCCGCCGTATTTCTTCACTGGTGAGAAAGGAATATAACCAGCTTATCCGTGACCGGAGCAGTCTGGTGATCGGGATCGTTATTCCCATCATGCTCATTCTTCTTATCGGGTACGGCCTGTCGCTGGATGTGAAAAATGTGCCTGTGGCGGTGGTCATGGAAGATGCATCACCCACGGTGCAGGATATGCTTTCTTTTATGGACGGCTCCGACTATTTTGATCCCCGCTATACCACGTCCATGAAAGAAGGTACGGAAATGATGAACCGGCGGGAAGTGGACGCCATAATCCGTGTGCCGCCGAATTTCACGGAAAATCTTTTCAGGGGAGGCAGCCATGTGCAGATTATTCTCTGGGGCGTGGACGCGGCTTCCGCGCGGACGGCAGAATCTTATCTTGAGGCAGGTCTTGCTTCATGGCAGGCGGCCAATGCGTCAAAGTACATGACCGTATCCGACGGCCTCGGTTTTGTATCCGTCACGCCGCGGCAGTGGTTCAATGACGCCAATACAAGTACATGGTTCTTTATTCCCGGGCTCGTGGTGCTCATCATGACGCTTGTCGGCCTGTTCCTGACTACGATGGTCATGGCGCGGGAATGGGAAAGGGGCACGCTGGAAGCCCTTTTCATCACGCCGGTGAGACCGATAGAAATACTTCTTTCGAAAATGATTCCTTACTTTGGTATCGCCACAATCGGTTTCTGGCTCTGCATGGCGGCGGCGCGTTACTTATACGGCGTGCCTGTGCACGGTTCATTCTTAATGATCCTTCTGGGATCGGTTATTTACCTCATCGTGACGCTGGGCATGGGACTTACGATTTCGTCGGTGATCAAAAATCAGTTCTTTGCGTGCCAGGTGTCTATGCTGGTGAGTACGCTTCCTACGGTCATGCTGTCAGGATTTATTTTCGATCTGCGAAGCGCGCCTGCCGTGGTCTATGCCGTGGGACATGTCCTTCCTGCTACATACTACATGGAACTTTTGAAATCGCTCTTCCTTGCGGGAAATGACTGGGCGCTTATCAGGGAGAACTGTCTGATCTTAGGGGGATACGCTGTGTTCTTTACGGGACTTTCCTGCGTGGTAACGAAAAAGAGGCTGGAATGATGGAACATATTATGCTTTACATCCGCCGCATCCTTTTTATGGTGCGGAAAGAAATGCTGACCACCCTGAAAGATCCGAAAAGCCGCATTATCCTTATTATGCCTGTCATTATCCAGTCCCTGCTTTTCGGTTATGTGGCATCGTATAATCTGGACAGCGTGGATTATGCCGTCCTTGATTTAAGCAGGAGCCGCTACTCCGAAGAATTGATTGCCGAATTGGATGGAAGCGGGATATTTAAACGGGTGGCGACACTTGGGAGCACATCGCAGATTGCCCGATTTATTGATGGGCGGGAAGCGGGCGTCGTCCTTGTCATCGGTCATGATTTCGCGGATAAGATAACCGCAGGGGAAACCGCGCCTGTCCAGGTAATCACCGACGGAAGAAATACGATGACTTCGAGCATCGCATCAGGGTATATTTCCGCGGTGGCAGCGGCATATAACAGCCGGCTTCACGGCGGTCGTCAGCTTCTCCATATAGACCCTGTGGCATGGTATAATCCGAACCTGATTTCCCGATGGGGGTTCCTTGCGTCGCTCCTTCCCATGGTCAGCCTGACGCAGGTAATGATCCTTGCGGGGCTGTCCGTGGCGAGGGAAAGGGAGAACGGTACTTTTGACCAGCTCATGGTGACACCGCTCCTTCCCATGGAAATACTCATCGGAAAAGCGGTACCGCCGCTCCTTATCGGTATGGTTCAGTCCTTCATCGTACTGACGATTGCTGTTGCATGGTTCAAAGTAGCCCTCGTGGGTTCCCTCTTTACCCTCGCCCTTGTCATGGCGGTATTTCTCCTTTCCTGTGTAGGAATCGGTCTTTCCATTTCTGCTGTCGCCAAAAATATGCAGCAGGTTATTGTGTACAACTTTGTGGTGCTTCTTCCCATCATGCTCCTGTCAGGCATGGCGACGCCTGTAAGGAATATGCCCACAGTGCTTCAGTATTTTACCTATATCAATCCCATGCGCTTTGCTATCGACGGCGTACGGCGCGTATATATCGAGGGGGCTTCTCTTTCCATGATTGCCTACGACTTCATTCCCATGCTTATCGTGGCGGCGGTGACAATGCCCCTTGCCGCGTGGATGTTCAGGCATAAATTAGGATAAAGGAATTGCAATGAAAGAAAATCAGAAAAACGGACGCCGTATGGACGGGCGGGAAACCGAAGAAAAAATCATCGAATGCGCGGGACAGCTCATTGCAGAGAAAGGATTCGCTTCCGTGACAAGCAAGGAAATATGCCGGGCGGCAGGTGTGAATCTGGCGGCGGTCAATTATCATTTTGGAAGCCGTGACGGACTCTATCTTGCCGTATTGGAAAACGTCCAGCAGTACCTTGTCGGGCTGCAACAGCTGATCGACTTGTATGAGTCGGATCTGGCACCGCGGCAAAAAATGGAAAAGTTTATTGACTTTCTGGCAGGAAATGCCTTCCGAAAAAATGAATGGCAGATCAGCGTGTGGGTACGGGAAGTGATGAATCCTTCTCCCATGCTGGAAAAAATATTTCAAAAAGAAGCGCTTCCGAAAATCTCCGTCATTGTGAAAATATTTTCAGAATACACAGGCTATACAGCCGATGATCCCCGGCTGTATAGCGGGATTATTACCCTTGCCGCGCCTTTTGCCGTGTGCCTCCTCGGACGGCACCATTCCCTGCGCAGGGAAATGCCTGTCCATATACCGATAGAAACCATGGCGGAAAACATCAAACAGCTGGCTCTTGCCAATTTGGAAAATTTAAAAAAGAATAAAAGATGAACATGGAAAAGACGACAGAGCGATACTCCATACGCTATTACAGCATGATTACCGTAGCCAAAGATTTTATTTCACAGGCGAACGGTCCTCTTGCCGAAGGCGCGGCAGACTGGAAAGCGGTAGATAAAGAATTGGAAAAATTGAAAAAACTTTCGGAAAAGCACGACTGTTACGCCACCATGGTGAACAGTCTCACGCCGTATATATTTCTTCTACTGGAAACGGAAGAAGGAAAGCACTACTGGCAGTACATGGAAATGGCAGGTGCCCTCCACATGTTCCATTTCACTGATGAAGAAAGCTGGGTGGAAGCGGAGAAGATCATTTATGAAAACGGCGGGTACATGTACCGGATAAAAGAGATTTATCTGCAAAGAAAATAGAGAAGAAAAGTTTTATGCAATCTAAATTTATGGCTTATCATGGAACGCTGGCAGATGACATTTGACACTTTTCCCTAAAGAGTCATTCTTCGATTTGTGTTGTCGCCCCTTTTTCTGTTTTTCCCACAAAGCATTTTTGCATCCGACCTAAATGACGGGGGACGGTAAGGTGTCATCCAGAGGAATAGATTCTTTGCTCTGTATTATTGTCTTTGAAAAACTTACGGATAAAAGTATAATTGCCATATTGAATACCATGAAAAGAGAATTTGCTCATAATGGATACCGTTTTTACGATTTTATTCAAGGTGGAATTTTGCATACGCTGGAAATTAACCGCAAGGTGAACTTCGGTTGGCTGTTTGGGGTGAAAACGGGTGGCAGAAAAGAGTATATCTATGCGGGAGAAAAGTTTAAAGAAATCGCGCTGGAAAGATATAAAAACTTCTGATTGTTATACTGAGGGAAATCATGAGGCGGATCATCAGGGGGAGTGTCGTTTTATCTGACGGAAGGCAGTATAAAAATGGGTCTTACGTTTCAACAGCGGGCAGAATTGTTTTGAGGGCATGCAAACCATTCTGTGCAGTCCTCGGGGTCGGATAGTAAATAAGGGCAGAACCGTTTTTGATGGCGCTGCCTTTTTATCATTGTACAGGAATTATAACAAAACCTGCTTCTGCTAAAGAGAAGACTGTTCATTTTGCGAAAGGATTTTGCTGCTTATAATATATTTCTTCTATATCATGGCAAAAGACTATACGGCAGGAGTTGCCGCGGCGGGGGAAGTCTGATACGATGGGAAAATGAAAGCGAGGAGTTATGAGGACATATTATGATATCGGACTGAATTTATTTACCCGTTCTTTTCCCGATCCGGAGCGGATTATTGCAGACGCGGAAGCGGCGGGGATCTGCTGCATTCTTACGGGTTCGGAAGCGCGGGAGAATGAGCTTGTGAATGAGTTCGTAAAAACCCATGATGTTTACGGCACGGCGGGTATCCATCCCCATGCTGCTGATGACGCTGCGGACAAGGATCTGGAACGGATCGAGGAAATCATTCTTTCCAATCCGAAGATCGTGGCGGTGGGGGAATGCGGACTGGATTATGACCGGATGTATTCGACGAAGGAAAACCAGCTTTATTATTTCAAAAAGCTGATTGCTCTCGGTGAGAAGCTGAAGAAGCCGCTGTTCCTCCATGAACGGGACGCGGAGGAAGATTTCATTTCCTGCTTTGCCGGGCATGAAGACATATGCAGGCGTTCGGTGGTACATTGCTACACGGGAAATAAAAAGACGGCGGAGACGCTTTTGGACATGGGATTTTCCATCGGGATCACCGGATGGATCTGTGATGAGCGCCGGGCGGAGGCATTACGGGAAGCGGTGAAAATCATTCCCATGGACCGCATTCTTTTGGAAACAGATGCGCCTTACCTCACTCCGCGGGGGATTCCAGGCCTTAAGCGGACGAATGTGCCTCAGAATATTGTGTATGTCGCCCGGGCTCTTGCCCACTACATGGGGGTCAGTGAAGAGGACGTGATCCGTCACGCGAAAATAAATACGGAGCGGATTTTTGGGTTATAGAGCTGTTTCTGTGAGAAGGGGCGCAGGAAAGACTGCAGAAAAGGTTTAAGAAAAATACAGAGAGAGATCAGCACAGGCCGAAGGGAAATTATGGACAAAATAGCGGTTTATATACATGGAAAAGATGGCAATGTAAATGAAGCGGAGCATTATAAACCTCTGTTTCCCCAATATGACGTAAAAGGCTTCGATTACAAAGCGCAGACACCTTGGGAGGCAAAGAAAGAATTTCCGTCCGCTATCCGTTCTCTGTGTAAGGAATATGAGTCGGTGACTCTGATTGCAAACAGCATAGGGGCGTACTTCGCGCTGCATTCGTTAGCCGGACAGCGGATCGAAAAAGCATTTCTGATTTCCCCGATTGTTGACATGGAAGAACTGATCATACAGATGATGGCACAGGCGGGCATAACAGAGGGTGAATTGGAAAAGAGAAAAGAGATCTATACATCCTGTGGGGGAAAAATATCGTGGGAGTACCTGTGCTATGTCAGAAAGAATCCTCTTGCCTGGAATATTCCTACCGAAGTGTTGTATGGGGAGAGCGACCATATGACGTCCTGCGAAACGATATCCGCATTTGTGAGGTTGACCGGCGCGGGGTTGACGGTGATGAAAGGCGGCGAGCACCGGTTTCATACAAAGGAGCAGATGGCATTTCTTGATGCATGGATTAAACGGTCGCAGTGATGGAATTTATAGGAGGTACACTGATGGAAATTTTACTTATGTCGTATTTAGCCGGAACCAAGGCGATTGTTGAGAAATATCTTTCAAAAATGACTGATAAGAAGATAACGTTCATACCTACTGCCGGAAATGTTGAGGAATATACTGGGTTTATCGATGAAGGTGTCGGTATGCTGAAAGAATTAGGCTATGAAATAGAAATTGTCGATATTGCAAAATATGAAGAAGAGGTCCTGAAGGATAAATTTTTAAAAGCGGAATGTATATGTATATCGGGAGGCAATACCTTTTATTTACTGCAGGAATTAAAAAGAAAGAATCTTACAGAGCTTTTATCGGGCAGGATTAAAGAAGGCATGTTCTATATGGGTGAATCGGCGGGAGCGATGATTATGTCGAAGGATATCGTATATAGCCAGATCATGGATGATAAAAATGTCGCGACAGAATTAAAAGATTACTTCGGATTAAATGTATTTAAATACTATATTCTGCCGCATATTGGAGAATATCCTTTTAAGGAAACTGCGCAGGAAACCTTGGATTTTTATAAGGATAAGATAGATTTGATACCGATAAACAATAGGGAGGCGGTATTAGTGAAGGATAATGGATATAAAATATTAAAAGAAATGGAAAATGAATAGGACGGTTTTGTCTGTTCAATTGAAACAATGAAAAAATCTGTTCAGCTATTCACAAAACGGTAAATCGAAAAGGTTTACTGTTTTGTGTTGCCCGTCGATCCGTATATTTTTCTAAAAATAAAATTTTTCCACAAAAGCATATCGAATGACTTGAATATTTCGATATGTCCTGTTATAATAAGGGCACAAAATCGGATGAGCCGAAGAATACTGTGTGAATCTATGTCAGGTGATGTCTTCGGTTAGGATGACTTTGAATGAACTCTCGGACCTCCGGCCAATCGTAAAAAACTCCGGGAAGACAATCTTTTGTTTCACAGTTTTTTTGAAAGGTGGTTTATTTATGGCAAACATTCAGAAACAGTATGATCTTTTCATTGACGGCAAATTTGTACCCGCCTCTGACGGCAAAACTTTTGAAGCCCACAATCCCGCCAATGGTGAAGTTTTAGCTTCTTTTGCGGAAGCGACCAGGGAAGATGTGGATCTGGCGGTGAAAGCTGCCCGGCGCGCCTTGAAATCCTGGCGCAAGACTTCTCCTATTGAAAGACAGAATTATCTCCTGAAGATTGCGGATATTATTGATCAGAATGCTGAGCATCTGGCTCTTGTCGAAACGCTGGACAATGGTAAGCCGATTCGTGAAACCAGGGCGGTGGATATTCCTATGGGGGCTGATCATTTCCGTTATTTCGCAGGCTGTATCCGTGCGCAGGAAGGCACGGCGACGATGCTTGACGACAATACGATGTCTCTTGTGATTCATGAACCGATCGGTGTGGTCGGACAGATTATTCCCTGGAATTTCCCATTTCTTATGGCTTGCTGGAAGCTCGCTCCGGCGCTGGCTGCAGGCGATACGATCGTTATCAAGCCGTCTTCCCATACGTCCCTGTCTCTCATGGAACTGGTCAGGCTGATTGCCGATGTACTGCCGGCAGGCGTGCTGAATGTGATTACCGGTGCCGGATCCAAATCCGGGCAGTGGATTCTTGATCATCCGGATTTCGATAAGCTGGCATTCACAGGCTCTACTGAAATCGGCCGCAACGTATACCAGGCGGCTGTAGACAAACTGATTCCTGTCACGTTGGAACTCGGCGGCAAATCGGCCAACATGATTTTTGACGACTGCGATCTGGAGCAGGCGGTGGAAGGTGTGGCGACAGGCATCCTCTTCAATCAGGGACAGGTCTGCTGCGCCGGTTCCCGCGTGTTTGTGCAGGAAGGCATCTTTGACAAGTTTATCGCCAAGCTGAAGGCAACTTTTGAAGGCGTCAAAGTGGGCGACCCGACAGATCCGTCCACCCAGCTGGGTGCTCAGATTTACAAGAGCCAGCAGGAAAAGGTGCTGAAATATATTAAGATCGGTCTGGAAGAGGGCGGCGAACTGGTGACCGGCGGCGAACGCTACACGGAAAACGGATGCGACAAGGGCTTCTTCCTGAAACCGACCATTCTTATCTCGAAGACAAATGCGGCACGCGTATGCCAGGAAGAAATCTTCGGACCGGTCGTTGTAGTGCAGAAGTTCAAGACGGTTGATGAAGTGATTGAGCTGGCAAACGACAGCGTATACGGTCTTGGCGGCGGTGTCTTTACAGGCAGCCTGAATACGGCTATGAAGGTCAGCCGCGGCGTACAGACGGGCCGTGTCTGGGTCAATACGTACAATGCGATTCCCGCGGGCGCTCCCTTCGGCGGTTACAAGGAATCCGGTATCGGCCGTGAAACCCACAAGGTCATGCTGGAACATTACAGCCAGACGAAAAATATCATGATTAATTTGAAAGAGGGTACCACGGGCCTCTATGATGTGAAATAAGGCAGGAAAATAAAAAAGACGCGGCGGCGTCTTTTTTATTTCTCCGGCGGAAACCGGAAATGATGTTTTGACTGTAGTTTTTATTTCTTCTGAAGAATCTTGATGATTTCCCCGATGTAGGCGCTGTGGTTATTGCCGGCGCGGCGCCCTGTGTTCCACTCGTCATACGAGCTCTTGTCGGTGTAATGATCCGGCGTCATCTCGGCGGTATAAATTTTTTTGCATACGAAGATGAGATCCGCTTCTTCGATGCCTGCCGCGTCGCCGATGGCAAGAGGGTGGAGTCCGGAGCCTTCATACTTGTTTTCATCCCGGCCGGAGTGGCTTCCCATGTAACTCATCTGCGGTTTATGTTTCTCCGGGAGGAATGACAGGGTGAAATAGTCCTGGCTGTCAAGAATCGTTTTGGTGAAACGGCTCTGTCGGATGTAGATGGTGGCGGTTTTCTTTCTCCACATGACGCCGAAGCCGCCCCAGGTGACAAGAAGCGTATTGCATTTCTCTATATTTCCCGCGGTTACAAGAACGTACCTGCTCCATGAGGTAAAAGGATTGATGTTTATTTCTTCCGGGGTGATTTCTGCAAAAGCCATTCGTAAGCCTCCTTTTGTAAATGATTTGTAATTGACATAAACAGTATAACAAATCCGTGAGAATCGGGCGAGGAGGAAGAGGGGCGGGGAAAGCGGTGCGGCAGCCATTTGACATTCGGGAATGCATTGGATATAACTGTATATTGTAAGAGAATATTAAAATGATAAAAGGGAAGGAGGAGCTATGGGAAAAAATACAGGCTGGAAGCGTATCGTGTACCTGATGTGTGCCATCCAGGTGGGTGCGGGAATCGCGATGATCGGCGTCATGGCGTTTCTTCCTCTTTTTCTGGGAGAGATCGGTGTCACTGATGCGGGCGAGGCGGCTTTCTGGGCGGGGCTCATTTCAGGGGTCACGCCGTTTATGATTGCTCTTTCCGCGCCTTTCTGGTCTATCCAGGCAGACCGCCGCGGCCCGAAACTTGTCATGTCCATCGTTCTTGCGGCGGTGACACTGACAGCGTTTCTCTGCGCCGTATCCACTTCGCCGTGGCAGGTGTTTATCTTCCGCCTGCTGCAGGGGCTGGTGGGCGGTTTCGTTCCCATCGGGCTGTCGGTCATTGCTTCCGTATCTCCGGAAGAAGAAACGTCCCGTACGCTCGGTTACTTTCAGGCGGCCATGGTGTCAGGCATTATGTTCGGCCCTCTCGTGGGAGGTCTTGTGGCAGACACGCTGGGGTACCGCATGCCCTTTGTCTTCTTTGGCGTCCTGTCCCTGATCTGTCTGATCTGCCTCCGCCTGTTCATGCCGGAAATCCATCGCAAGGGGGCGTCGGGAGAAAAATCTTCCACCTGGCAGGAATTGAAATATTTTGCTGCCATTCCCCGCGTGCGTCTTATGGTGGGGATCCAGTTCCTCTGTAATTTCGGCATCACCGGTATCGGTCCCATACTCCCTCTTTACATCAAGGACATGCTCGGCGGCGGGTCGGAGATTATCGCCACGATCGTAGGCATCATTATATTTCTTGCCGGCGGTGCGAGCGCGCTCTGCTCTCTTTCCACAGGGGCAGTGACGGCCCGCGTTTCTCTGCCGCGGCTTTTGACAGCGGCGACCGTTTTTGTGGGACTGACTTTTATCATGCAGTATATGATGACAAACGTGTGGGGGCTTGGTTTCTTTCGTGCCGTTACAGGAATCGGCATGGGGTTCATCATGCCTGTGGCCAATACGCTCATCGCGCAGGCGGTGCCCAATGAAAAGAGATCCATCGTCTTCGGCGTCGTGTCAAGCGTCGTTCTCATGGGCAACGTGGCGGGCCCTGTATGCAGCGGAGCGCTTGCCATGGTATGCGGCTATGCGGCCGTTTTCTGGTCTACCGCTGTTGCGTTCCTTGCGGCAGGCATTGTTGTATATATCAATTTCAAAGATGAAATAAACGGAAATAAGGAGATTTGATTGCGTCTTTTCTTTAAAACAGTAAAAATACTGATTCTTTTTCTTTTGCTTGCCTTTGTCGGAGCAGGATTCTATGCAGGAAATACCGCTTATGAAACGATGCTCACCGCGCCGTGGGAAAAAATCCTCGGCGTGACGAAACAGATGGCAGATCTTTCGCGCATTCACCGCAGGGAGCAGAAGGACGGGTGGCAGCCCGTGGAAATCCGTTCCGCTGACGGGACGAAACTTCGCGGAACCTACATCGAAAACAGCCGCTCTTCTGACCGTACGGTTATTCTTCTTCACGGGCTTTATCAGAATCGCTCCATGTGCATCCCTTATGTGGATATGTATCGGGATATGGGGTATAATGTCCTCCTCATCGACCAGCGGGGCCACGGAGAAAGCGGCGGCAGCCATACCACATGGGGTCTTCGTGAAACGGACGATCTTGATGCCTGGACAGAGTGGCTGAGAGGAAAGGACGGCGGTGTGAAAATCGGTATGCATGGGATTTCGCTCGGCGCGGCGATGGCTCTTATTTACAGCGGAACGGAAAGAGGGAAAAATATTTCTTTCTATGTGGCTGACAGTGCTTATGGGGGCATGATGGAACTGGGGAAGGACAAGATCTCCGCCTATACCGGCGATCCCCGGTTTTTGTGGGGGATGGATCTCGTGGAGCCTTTTTTTCAAAGCGTCCTGTGGCTGAGGAGCGGAAAGACACTGTCCGACATAGATCCGCTGGAGGCGGTCAAACGTATGACAGCGCCTGTCCTTTTTCTCCACGGCGGCGCGGACACACTCATTCCGCCGAAGACGGCAGAGGAACTGCTGCAGGCATCAGGAAGCAGCAAAAAGGAACTCTTCATTTTTGACGGCGCGAGCCATACTATGGAAATGGCGGTAAACGGCGATGCTTACCGGAAGGCGGTCCGCGTATTTCTTGAAAGTCTTTCTCAAAACATGTGATACAATAAAAACAGAGAAATGCTGAATTGAGAAAGGAGCGACCATGCTGATCCGTGAACGTACAGAAGAGCTGGAAAAGAAACTTCTGAGTCCTAAAGCGGCTTTTTCCGCGGACGCAAAAAGAAGCAGGGAGGAAACGGAAGATCCCATGCGCACGAAATTTCAGCGCGACAGGGACCGTATTCTCCACAGCAATTCTTTCCGCCGGCTGAAACATAAGACACAGGTATATATCGCGCCTGAAGGCGACCACTACCGGACACGCATGACGCATACCCTTGAAGTGGCGCAGATCGGCCGTACGATGGCCCGCGCCCTGCGGCTGAATGAAGACCTTGTGGAAGCCATCGCCATGGGCCACGACCTGGGACACACCCCTTTCGGACATGTGGGAGAGCAGGCGCTCCGCGACGTATGCGGCCATTTCGAGCATAACGAACAAAGCGTGCGCATTGTGGAATGCCTTGAAAATGACGGCAGAGGACTCAATCTGACCGAGGAAGTGAAAGACGGCATGCTCAACCATTCAGGCGATCTTAAAGCGCATACGCTGGAAGGCGAGCTCATTAAGTACGCCGACCGTATCGCCTACCTTTGCCATGATTATGATGACGCGGAAAATATGGGACTCATCTCGGCAAAGGAACTGCCTGATCGTGTCCGCCGCGTGCTGGGGACGACCCACTCCTCCATGATTACCGCCATGGTACAGAATCTGGTGGAAAATTCCATGGGTGAAGATACCATACACATGGATAAAGAAGGGGACGAAGTCCTTCTTGAATTCCGGTCCTTCATGTTTGACCGGGTCTACATGTCACAGCCGCTCATCCCCGATCGGAAACGGGGACATGGCGTAGTCGTCATGCTTTATGAATGGTACATGAGCCATCCTGATGAGCTGCCGGAGAAGCAGAAAAAACTGGCGGGGGGAAATATTTCTCTCGCCGCCAAAGATTATATCAGCGGGCTTACCGATAATTTTGCCATCAACCTGTTCAAAGAGAAATATATGCCCAAGTATTGGAACCTGTAAATCAAAAAGCCGTGAGGAAAGAAAACGAAAAATCCTCATGGCTTTTCCTGTAATTGATACCGCGGCAGTATACTTGATTTCGTACTTTTGGAAACGAAATAAAAAAGCCTGTACGGGAAAATCCTGCACGGGCTTTTTGCATGGGAAGGACCGGTTATGGCCTGAACTTGTATCCCACGCCCCAGATGGTCAGAATATGCTGGGGATCGGCGGGATCTTTTTCGATGGCGTCCCGGATGCGGTTGATGTGGACGGGGACTGTGGACGTATTGCCGAAGGATTCCATGCCCCAGATGCGGTTGTAGATGGTTTCTCGGCTGAAAACGATATCCGCGTTGATCATAAGAAATTCAAGGAGCTGGAACTCTTTATTGGGAAGCAGCTTGTTTTCTCCGCGGACGGTGACGATATGGGTGGAGGAGTTTAAAGTGATATCGCCGATCGTGATGATGCCGGTATTTTCTTTGGCGCTTCCTTTCAGACGTTCGTAGCGAGCAAGCTGTGATTTTACGCGGGCGGCCAGCACGGCGGGAGAAAAAGGTTTTTCGATGTAATCGTCGGCGCCGAATCCGAGACTTCTGATTTTGTCAATGTCATCTCTTCTGGCGCTGACGATGAGGATGGGAATATCCAGTTGTTCCCGCAGCTTGCGGCAGATGGAAAAGCCGTCCATGCCGGGAAGCATCAGATCCAGGAGGATGAGGTCGTAAGGACAGCTTTGCGCTTCTTCCAGCCCTTTTTCACCATCAGTGATGATCGTGGCGTCCAGGCCGGAAAGCGTGAGATAATCTTTTTCGATTTCGGCGATGGCATTGTCATCTTCTATGATAAGAATTTTTTTCATGTTTTACTGTCCTTCCGCAAACGGTATCTTTATTTCTATGCATAGACCATGGGGCGTGATGTTTCTGGCAGTCACAGTGCCGTTCATGAGACGGATGGCCTTTTTGACAATGGTCATGCCGAGGCCGCTTCCGTCTTCTGTGCGGCTTCGGGCTTTATCTGTCCGGTAAAAGGCTTCAAACAGATGGCGGAGCGAAGCTTCCGGTACGCCGGGCCCATCATCGGTGACAGTCAGGACGGCTTCCTTGTCTCTCTTTTCCAGACGGAGGAGGAGATGTCCTTCCTGTGCGGTCTTGTACTTGGCGCTGTTGGACGCCAGATTCATCAGGATGCGGTTCAAAAGGAGGCGGCTTCCCCGGATGAGGACAGATCCCGCCGTTTCTGCCGACAGGACGAGCCCCTTTTCTTTGAAAGAATTCCGGTTTTCTTCTGTGAAATCATGGAGCACGGCGGAAAGATCAAGCGTTTCTTCCGTGTAGGCTTTGGCGCCGATGTCCAGTCTGGATAAATCAAAAAGCTGGTTGATCATGCGGTCCAGATCGTCAGCGCGCCGGCAGATGATGGACAGATATTTTTCTTTCTTTTCTTCCGTGTCCGCTATGCCGTCGCGGAGCCCTTCCGCATAGGCCCTGATAACGGTGAGCGGCGTGCGGATATCATGGGAGATGCTGGCGATCAGTTCTTTCCGGTTCTTTTCTTCTTCTTCCCGTTCCGCCAGTGACCGGGAGAGCTTCTCCGCCATCAGGTTAAACGCGCGGAAAACGGGGCGGTATTCATCATTTCTTTTGTGGATGAGCCGGATGGAAAGGTTGCCTTCCTGCACTTCCATAGCGCCCTGTTTCAGCTTTTCCAGCGGCGGGACGATGTGCCGGATCATGAAAGAGGAAAGGAACCGGCTCGTGAGAAAGATGATAAGCAGGATGATACCGCCGATGCTCCACACGGTTGTTTCAAACAGATGCTCCACCGCTTCGTCGCCGGGATTGTAGGCGCGGTAGACATGGTTGGAGATGAAGTAGAAATGGTAGGGAGTACCGTCTCTTATAGATGTTTTTCCATAGTAAAAGTTTTCTCCTTCCCCATGAAAGTAGATATCATTTTTGTCGGCACGGATCGGGATTTGTCCAAGCTGGGAAAGGTATTCTTTGTTTCCGTAGGTATAAATCGGGGTATCTCCCTTTGTGAGGAGGAGGAAGTTTTGATCGGGGGAAATCATGGGAATAAGGGAACTGCCCATAGAGTTTTCCGGGTGATCCAAGTCGCCATGGAGAAAAATATGGCTGCTGATTTCAGCGGCGCGCGTGCATTTGGACATGGTTTCCAGATACAGATAATTGCTGCCGCGGCTCAGGACGAGGGCGCCCGACAGCATAACGGAGGCGATAACGGCGGCCATGAAGATAGGCACGATAAACATGATGAGGTGTGAAATAAGCAGCCGGCTTTTTACAGCCATAGTTTTCTCCTTGCAGAATTTCTGCCTTTACCCTACCTCAAATGATAGACTTCTTCAACAGAAAAGGGAAGAGTTTAATTTTTATTTAAAAACGGATAAAGGTGCGTTCATGATTTTCATGTATCGTATGTACAGAGAACAAGGGGGGAAAATGAAATCTATGAACGGAAAAATAAAAAGCCATCCTTATTTGTTTCTGGCGGCGGTTTTTGCTCTGCTGTTCCTTGCAGGCAATCATCTGGCCGCCGTGACGGATACGGCGGAATCCAATTACGCGCTGACTGCCAAGGAAATGGTGCTATCCGGGGATTGGATGTCGCCGCGGATTTATGGACATTACTGGTATGACAAGCCAATCTTTTTTTATTGGGAACTGGCATTGTCTTTTGCTGCCTTCGGCTTCAATGAATTTGCGGCGCGCCTTCCGTCGGCCGTTCTCGGTGTGGTGTCCGTCTTGTATACCTTCTGGTTCTCCTCTAAGGTTTATGACAGGAAAACAGGATGGACGGCGGCTTTGATCCTCGGTACATCTTTTGAATTCTGGCTCCTGTCCAAGGCGGTGGTCACCGATGCGGCGCTTTTCTTCTTTATGAATGTTTCTATTGCTTCCTTCTATCTGGGCTATCGGGAAGACAGGAAGTACTATTTCCTCTGCTATGCAGCGGCAGCGCTGGCGGTTCTGACAAAGGGTCCGATCGGGCTGGCACTGCCGGGGCTTTCGGCAATCCTTTTCCTCTTATGGAGGCGGGATCTGAGGGAAATGCTCCACGTCCGTCTGATTTCCGGCATGGTGTTATTTCTTCTTCTCTGCGCGCCGTGGTACATATACATGACCGCCTATCACGGTACCGATTTCCTTTTGAATTTCTTCGGTGTCCATAACTATCTCCGTGCCACGGTGGCGGAGCATCAGAGTACCGCCCACTGGTGGTTCTACATTGTCATGTACTTCGCTGGTTTTTTTCCTTGGAGCTTTTTCATGCTTTCCGCTCTTTTCCGAAAATGGAAAGAACACGGACTTTCTTTTGCCCGGGCGGATACGGCAACGCAGTTCCTTCTGGTTTGGGGAGTGACGGTTCTCCTTGTTTTCCAGCTGATTGCCACCAAGTATACGACCTATACGTTTCCCTCTCTTTTTGCTTTTGCTATTCTTACGGCAAAGCTTCTTGCCGGATATGACATGGCAGTGGGGCGCAAAGCGCTGATGACAGGCGCTGTATATACACTTCTGGTGCTGACCGTTGTCCCCGTTCTAACATACATGCGGTCGGGAAAAGGGCCGGGAACCGCGCTGGCATCTATAGATACAGGAAATAAAATCATCGTTTATGAAAATGAGTACCGGACATCAACCGTTTTTTACAGTGGAAAAATAATTTACCGTCTGGCATCAGCAGATGAGATAGACAGGTTAAAACCGGGAACGCTTTCCTGGAACGCCAAAAATGTGATGCCGTTCTATTCTGAGGAAAAACTTAAAGACAATAAAGACGGATATTTTATTATTGTATCGCCCCGTACGGAAATGGGAGACACCGAGATTATTGAAGTGAAAGGAAGTGCAAGTGATGAGAATTCTGATTACAGGAGGGGCCGGATTTATCGGTTCCCATTTGACTGGGCTGCTATCCTCCGAGACAGTTACTATATTGGATGACTTGTCCGCCGGCAGGCTGGAAAATATACCGGATGATGCAAATTTCGTCTGCTGTGATGTCAAAAGCCCGCTGGCCCGGGACGTGGTGAAAAATGGACACTTCGATGCCATTGTCCACCTGGCGGCGCAGACCATGGTACCTGCCTCTATGGAGGATCCGAAGAAAGATATGGAAGATAATATAGAAGGCACAGTGAATATCCTGGAAGCGGCGAGGAAATACGGTGTGAAGCGGATCATTTTTTCTTCTTCGGCCGCCGTTTACGGAGATATTGCTCCGGAGTGCCTTCCTGTGAGGGAAACGGAGCCGCTCCGCCCGGTATCTTTTTACGGACTGGCTAAAATGACCTGTGAGAATTATATCCGCCTCTATCAGAAAGCTTACGGCCTTTCCTATGTCATCTTCCGCTTTGCCAATGTGTACGGCGAACGGCAGGGAAACGGCGGGGAAGGCGGCGTAGTGAGTATTTTTGCCAGACAGCTGGCGGAAGGGAAATCGCCGACCGTTTATGGAAACGGACAGCAGACGCGGGATTTCATTTACGCTGGAGATATTGCCAACGGCATACGGAAAGCGCTGTTTTCGGAAACGGCGAATATCACCTGCAATCTGTCCACCGGATGCGAAGTGACAGTCAAGGATGCAGCGGACCGGCTGCTCCGGCTGTCCGGCTTGTCAAAGCCGATCTGCCATGCCGCGGCAAGAGAAGGAGATATCTTCCGATCGGCATTGTGCAGCCAGATGGCGGGAAAATATCTTGGCTGGGCACCGGAAACGGATTGGCAGAAAGGATTGGAACGAACCTATTTTTATTTTGAAAAAGAATATCGAAGAGAACGGAACGCTATGCCGCCTGCAAACGGAATCCCTGTTGCCGGCTTGTAAACAGATAAGGCGGTGACAGACAATAATAATATTACGGATAATCGGAGGAAAAAGAATACTAATATATAAAGAAAGAAGTTGTATTTCTTTTCCCAAGATAGGGAGGAAGGTGTTTTGCTTTATGTAAAACCCTGTATTGCCATGAGAAGTGGGAAATCTTTTCAGATTGGCATCGTAAGAGATTTAAACAGGACAAAAAGGAAGTGCGTAAGTCGGATGCCGATAACTTACGCACTTCCTTTTTATACTTCTTGTTTACGATTAAAGGGTGGGCATGATGTTCCGTAATCCTTGTATTTCTTTACAGCATCGTGCTGAGCTTTCCCACTCTTTGGGAATGGCGCGCTTCAGAATAGAACTTGAGGAACTTCCGCGCGATGACGGAGAGGGGACGGCCTTTGACCTTGACCACCGTTTTGTACAGTTCTGTGTCGGCTTCTTCGATACGGCGGCAGGTGAAATGACAGCCGATGTCCTCCCCCGGCTCAATGGGAACGAGGCTTACGCCGTAATCATCTTCCGCCCATTGGAGTGCCGCGGTCCTTGTCGTGCAGATGCTGAGAATATTCGGCTTTAAATTATGTGCCTTAAAAATTTTGTTCATGATCAGATTGCAGCCTGCGGATGCACAGAGCGGCAGAGAGGCCAGATCTTTAATGGAAACCGTTTCCTTGTCGCCGATGTCGGTGAGGAATTTGGAATTTTTCGAGAAAATAGCGCATATATCTTCCTCTCTTTGGAATAAGATTTCAAAATCATTTTGATGGATCAGGGGCACACTTAAAATGCCCAGTTCCGTGATACCGGAAAGAAGCTGCTGTGACTGCTCATTTACGCTGCCTTCGTAAATTTCATAAACCACATTCGGAAATAAGTCATGGAATGGTTCCAAACAGGTCTTAATGAAAATGGATGAACGGGAGTTGGCGGCGCTGATACGCAGCGTGCCCCGGTTTCCATCGCTGATGTCATCAATTTCAATCCGTGCCATATCTTCCAGTGAACAAATATACTTCGCCTTGTGGTAGAGGATTTTTCCTGCATCCGTTAAGATCAGGTGCTTGCTTCCCCTTGTGGTGATAATCAATTTCGTACCGAAATATCCTTCCAGCGATTTCAGCTGTTTGGAAAGCGCCGGCTGGGCGATATGGACAAATTCAGAAGCGGACGTCATGCTGCCTGCTTCCACGATAGCCAGAAAATTTCTGTAATTATCTATTTCCATGAGTAGACTCCTTTTCAATGCAATGGAAAAAGTTTCCTCTTTTTCGTTTCGATGCCGGTCGAATTTGCATTTGTCAGGGTTTGCTGTGTCCTTATATAGATTAGTATATTATTAATTGCAAGTCAATAAAAAGTATGCAAAAACGGGAAAATTTCTAATAAGAAATATTTCAAATTCCAATCGGGTATTTTTATTTTCTTTCTGCCTGGTGTACTGTATAGACATAAGAAAGGCTGCCGGCCAAATAGATTTGCATAATGTACTGAGTTTGCTGTTTCCGAAACAGAGAGGAGAATTATCATGACAGTTCAGAAAAAACAGGCTTTTGGCAGAATTTTGCGCCATCGTCTTGACGCTGCGAAATTATTCCCGAATTTAGGTGAGAAGGGAAAAGATTTCACCGATTATATCCAGGGGGCGCCCGTGACCAAATCGGAGCTCGCCCGTCATGCAGAAAAAATCAGATTATCTCTTGTGACAAAATAATATCGGATCGGCTCTCACCTTCCCAGATTCGATTTTATTATCTGTCCCTTTAGCGAAATGGCTTGCCTGTGCAGGTCATTTTTTTATTGCTCTTTTAGGAAATAGGCGGACATCAGCACAAACTGCTCTAAACAGCCTGTCCACATTACTAAGTCGGGGAAGGAAGTCGTCATGGTGTATTTAAAACGAACCGGCATTTAGAAAAGGAGCTCTAACGGTAAAATAGAGAAATGAGCAATCCCTCTTGTTTATAAGAAGGCAAATAAACCATTTTTTAAAGAGCAAAAGCGACCCGTAAAAATGAGTGAAACGCTTTGCTCTTGCGGCCGGGGGAAAGTATTTGCCTTTTGCAAACCTTAACGGCAAAGAAAAATAAATTTTATTCCGGCGTGGAAATAAAAATTATTAAAGAATAATTAGTAGAGTGGAATGACGGTCTATTCCCAGCAGGAAAAGAATATAGGCTTTTTAAGAGCCTGTTTTTTATTTCTTTTCTTTCATATTAAAAAGGAAAAACTGGAATAACTTCTTTATGAGGCATATCTAAATATTCTTATAAGATATTTTTAATATTTTAGAATAAATGTTAATCTTTTATCAGCCAAAGGAACGACGGCAGGAAACCGCTCCGCAGTGATCCGGAATTAATCGGCCTGCTCTGAAAAAAGAAGCGGTTAAAGTGCATGGCAGCCCCTGCCGGCATGTTTCTTATGACGAACTGATGGAACCTTGCGAAAATGGCGGTTCCGTATTTCCTAAAGTCCCGGACAGAAAGGAGGTTGCTGCATGGAAATGGAAGAAGAGGAAAAACGTAAGATTCGTGAATTCCTGAAGAAGGTGGATAAAAAATATTATCGTCCCGATATCAAAGAAAGGAAATCCTTGTCCGAAGAAATGGTAGATGCGGCAGAAGAGACGGGCGGAACTATTCCTCCTTTGGAGGAGGAGTAACCCTGCAGGTAGGAAATAGTTCAGAAAACGTCTTGGTGATTACTGCACTTTTATGACTTATTTCATGCTTACAATTACCATTGCTTTTACAGGATTGGGGGAGTATTCAATTTATGGAAATGATTATGATGATGGATCCGGCAGTGAAGTGTCTTTGCCTTCTTGCTGTCGTGGCGATCCTCTTTGTTACGGAAAAACTTCCGCTGGCGGTGACGTCAGTTTTCGCAGCCATTTTTTGCTGGCTTCTGGGCCTTGTGCCGATTGAACAGGTATTTCTGGGACTTGCCGATTCGACGGTCGTCCTCTTCGGCGGTATGTTTATCGTAGGCGCCGCCATGTTTTACACCGGTCTTGCCCAGGATATCGGCGGGCAGATCGTCAAGCTTTTTGGTACGGGGGAAATTAAACTGATGGTCGGCATTATGGTTATTGCTGCTGTCATGTCTGCCTTCCTGTCCAATACAGGCACCACGGCGTGTCTTATTCCGGTGGTTATCGGTATCTGTAAAGAAGCGCACATTCCCGTTTCCCGTGAAATGATGCCCCTTGCCTTTGCGGCAGGTCTCGGCGGTACCTGCACCCTCATCGGTACCCCTCCAAACATCATTGCGAACGTCGCCCTGAAAGCGGCGGGCATGGGGGACCTCCAGTTCGGCTTCTTTGAATATGCCTGGGTCGGTGTGCCGATTACCGTGGCAGGTATTCTTTACATGGTATTCATCGGCCGCCACCTGCTGCCTAAGACAGACGCCGATGATTTTAATGTGGATGAAGTGGAACAGGAAATTGAAGCCAATGAAACATCCAAAACAAAGAAAATTATCTGCGGCATAATCATGCTCGGTGTAATTATCACCATGGCGACAGGCTTCGTACCGCTGGAAATTGCGGCGGTTATCGGTGCTCTTCTCTGTGTCATCACCGGCTGCCTTTCCGAACGCCAGGCGTATGATTCCATTGATTGGGTCACCATTTTCCTCTTCGCTGGCATGATTCCGCTGGCGAGCGCTATGAATACCTCCGGTGCGGGGAAACTCATCGCGGAATATACAGTGGCGGCTCTCGGCGGAAATCCGTCTCCCTATGTCATCACCGCGGTGCTCTTCATCCTGGCCGTTGTCCTGACGCAGTTCATGAGCAATACCGCTTCCAAAGCGCTCCTCTGCCCTGTGGGCATCGCTTTGGCAGCCCAGGTCGGCGCGTCCCCGCGGGCTGTTCTCATGGCGATTCTTATCGCATCCTCCTGTGCTTTCGCAAGTCCTGTAGGTACTCCGCCGAATACTCTCGTTCTCGGCCCGGGCAAGTACTCCTTTATGGACTTCGTCAAGTGCGGCACCGGTCTTGTTGTCATCTGCCTCGTGGTATCTATTGCGGTAATCCCCGTGGTATGGCCTTTCTTCCCGAATTAAGGGGAGTATGGCAGTATGACTGAAAACAGGAAATAATAAGCCTGTTTTGCTGTCGAAATCAGAAAGTCTGTCGGATATATCAAACCGATGGACTTTCTTTTTTATGGATGGGGATATCAAGCCGTCAGTTGTTAGCCATTAGCTATTAGCAGTTAGCAGTTAGCAGTTAGAAGCTAGAAGCTAGAAGCTAGAAGCTAGAAGCTAAGAACTAGCAGCTAGGAGCTAAGAACTAGCAGCTAAGAGCTATCGGCTAGAGGCTATTATACATGAAAGATTAGAATGAAGATTCTTTTTTCGTGTGCCGAATTTCCAACAGCCTTTTTGTCTGATAAAATCGGGACTCACGGTAAAACGTCATCCTGAACGAATGTGAAGGATCTATTACCGTGGTGAGGAAGACGGTAAGG
>ERZ894223.120-NODE-120-length-86403-cov-16.120339_pt1 | contig 86403 bp, 64 predicted proteins | sample MGYA00380293_ERZ894223 | MGnify/ENA primary metagenome ERZ894223 (study PRJEB32331, sample SAMN06328445) | human gut metagenome | biome: human gut microbiome; feature: stool | host: Homo sapiens | collected 2014-11-05 ...
GTACTGTTTCACTCCCCTCCCGGGGTGCTTTTCACCTTTCCCTCACGGTACTGGTGCGCTATCGGTCACATGGGAGTATTCAGGCTTGGAGGGTGGTCCCCCCGGGTTCGGACCGGGTTTCACGTGCCCGGCCCTACTCAGGTACCTCCACCGGGCTCCATCCCAGGGTGCGCCTACGGGGCCCTAACCCTGTGCCGCCGGCCTTCCCATGCCGTTCGGCTCCCCTGGATGGATGCCCGCCGGGAGCGCCAGCTCCCGGGCGGGAGGCCCTACAACCCCGTGGGCGGTAAGGGCTGGCGCCCGCCCGCTCCACGGTTTGGCCTAGGTCCCCTTTCGCTCGCCGCTACTCGGGGAATCTCGAGGTTGATTTCTTCTCCTCCGGGTACTTAGATGTTTCAGTTCCCCGGGTTGTCCTCCCCCGACCTATGTGTTCAGTCGGGGGATGCCAGGACTTCTCCTGGCGGGTTCGCCCATTCGGAGACCCGCGGGTCGAAGGGTGTGTGCCCCTAACCGCGGATTATCGCAGCTTGCCGCGTCCTTCATCGGCTCCATGTGCCAAGGCATCCGCCGTGCGCCCTAGATATCTTCCCGCACGACCGTGCGGGACGCCGTATCTAGACACTTGAATGTCTGGGTGTCGCATACGCTCGGTGACTTTCGCCACCGGCGATCGTCATGCAACTTACTATATTTGCAGATTGGAAGATATATCTCATATCTCAATATAGAAGAATCGATCAGATCGTAATAGATCCGTCTTGTCGCTATGCGGCTCTCAAGGTACGCGGGGTAACCCCGGGGACCGGACACGCGAAGGGGCGGGCGGAGACTCGGGCACACCTGCGCCGTAACTTTGTGAGATTTGGTTCTCTTATGCTTTCTGAAAGCGGTCTTGCTCCCTAGAAAGGAGGTGATCCAGCCGCACGTTCCCGTACGGCTACCTTGTTACGACTTCACCCCCCTCACCCTCCACACCTTCGGCGCCTCCCCCCAGATGGTTGGGCCGGCGACTTCGGGTGCAGACGACTCGGGTGGTGTGACGGGCGGTGTGTACAAGGCCCGGGAACGCATTCACCGCGGCATGCTGATCCGCGATTACTAGCAACTCCGACTTCATGGGGGCGGGTTGCAGCCCCCAATCCGAACTGGGGCCGGCTTTCAGGGATCCGCTCCGGCTCGCGCCATCGCATCCCGCTGTACCGGCCATTGTAGCACGTGTGCAGCCCAGGGCATAAGGGGCATGATGACTTGACGTCGTCCCCGCCCTCCTCCGGATTGACTCCGGCGGTCCCGCATGGGTGCCCACCCGAGGTGCTGGCAACATGCGGCGGGGGTTGCGCTCGTTGCTGGACTTAACCAAACATCTCACGACACGAGCTGACGACAGCCATGCACCACCTGTGACCGCTCCTCTCGGCCACCGGGTCTCCCCGGCTTCACGGTCATGTCAAGCCCTGGTAAGGTTCTTCGCGTTGCTTCGAATTAAGCCACATGCTCCGCTGCTTGTGCGGGCCCCCGTCAATTCCTTTGAGTTTTAGCCTTGCGGCCGTACTCCCCAGGCGGGACGCTTAATGCGTTGGCTGCGGCACGGAGGGATCGTCCCCCCACACCTAGCGTCCATCGTTTACGGCTGGGACTACCAGGGTATCTAATCCTGTTCGCTCCCCCAGCTTTCGCGCCTCAGCGTCGGTCTCGGCCCAGAGGGCCGCCTTCGCCACCGGTGTTCCACCCGATATCTGCGCATTCCACCGCTACACCGGGTGTTCCACCCTCCCCTACCGGACCCGAGCCCGGCGGTTCAGGGGGCGGGACGGGGTTGAGCCCCGCCATTTGACCCCCTGCCTGCCGGGCCGCCTACGCGCGCTTTACGCCCAATGAATCCGGATAACGCTCGCCCCCTACGTATTACCGCGGCTGCTGGCACGTAGTTAGCCGGGGCTTCTTCTGCAGGTACCGTCTTGTCTCATCCCTGCTGAAAGCGGTTTACGACCCGAGGGCCTTCGTCCCGCACGCGGCGTCGCTGCGTCAGGGTTCCCCCCATTGCGCAAGATTCCCCACTGCTGCCTCCCGTAGGAGTCTGGGCCGTGTCTCAGTCCCAATCTGGCCGGTCGGTCTCTCAACCCGGCTACCCGTCGTCGGCACGGTGGGCCGTCACCCCGCCGTCTACCTGATGGGCCGCGGAGCCATCCCCTCCCGTCTGGGCTTTGCCCGCGGGGCCATGCGGCCCTGCGGGGTCATCCGGTATTACCCACGGTTTCCCGAGGCTATCCCGGAGGAGGGGGCGGGTTCTCCACGTGTTACTCAGCCGTTCGCCACTCGCTTCCCTCCGAGGAGGGGTGCCGTTCGACTTGCATGTGTTAGGCGCGCCGCCAGCGTTCATCCTGAGCCAGGATCGAACTCTCCGTCCAATATGATGGCCGGACGCGCGGTCCGGTCGCGATCATGGTTGGCGCGGAGTGCCCGTCCCGACCAGCTTCTCGCTGGATCGGATTCCATTCGATGTATTAGCGTTCTGTAAACTGGTTAAGGAAAAGTTGAACGGGGCCTGACTAAGTCAGACCTTACACAACTGTTCTTGAAAAGTACATCACTGCTGACACCTTCTAAATGGTGTCTCCACTTGTTCCGTCTCTTCGCGGTATCCGGTTCTCAAGGTACCCGCCGCGGGTTCCCGGCCTCGTCTTCACTCGGCCACCCGCGCGGCGAAGAGATATATTGCCAGAGTCCCGCCGCCTCGCAAAGGGTTATTTGCGTCTCCATATTTTGCACATATTTAACTCTCGGCTGTTCATTTCCTTATCTATATATATGCATTGATCCTTGATGCGAAACAGCCCGTCAACGTGGTGTTTTATCCAAAGTCTCCGCGCGCTATGGCGCACCCGGCTCCCAACAATTCATCGCGCATCTCAATCGTCTGGGCCTCCGCATACACACGGACCACGGGTTCTGTCCCCGACGGCCTCAACAATAACCATGATTCATCGGCAAATTCGAAGCGCAGACCATCCATATGACTCACCGACGAGGGCACGCGCCCCGCGATAACCGGTGGATTCAATCCCGGCAAGATCGTCCTGAGCATTTCGATGATCTCCTGGTCGAGGCGCACGTCGCGTCGGGCATAGTAATAGTGACCGCACGCCCCCTCGAGCTTTTCGACCAACTCACCCAGAGGCATTCCCATAGTAGCCATGGCCTCACATAGCATCAGGTTGGTGAGAAGACCGTCGCGCTCGGGCATATGGCTCGCAAAGCCGATGCCCCCGGCCGCTCCCCCACCTAGCAGTACGTCGCCCTTGAGCATCTCGCCATAGATATATTTGAATCCCACGGGCTTGATGTTCAACTTGCATCCCAGCATCCTCGCAGTTTTGCGCGTGACAACCGACGAAGACTGGTTCAACACCACTCGTCCGGTCATCCCTCGATTGACGCATAGATGGGCCAGCACCAGAGCAAGCACCTTTTGCGCGCTCACAAAGTGTCCGCGCTCGTCTACGGCGCCTACCCGATCGCCATCCCCGTCGTTTACCAGGCCCGCATGTGCTCCCTGTGCCAGAACCTCGCACTCGCAATCGTCGACCCAGGGCTCCACCGGCTCAGGATGTGTTTCGTCCGTCTCCGCATCGGTGACCCCATGAATTTCAACGACGTCGACTCCCATTGCACGCAATAGATCCGCGAAATAGCGGCTTGCGGACCCATACAGCGGGTCATACACAACCTTTAGATGGGCCGCCGCAATCGCTTCGGTGTCGACCAGCGTGTAGAGATGATCGAAATACCTGGTCAGAAAATCGCACGTTTCAATTGCGCCGCGTTCGGGAGTTGGGTCGGAGGGAATGGCCCGCTCGAGCTCCTCATAAATTTCGTCCGAGCCTATACCGCCGTCCGCCTGGCGGAGCTTGATGCCCTGATAATCGTTGGGACTATGCGACCCGGTCACCATGAGGCCGCCTACGGCCCGCACATCCTGCGCGACAGTCCATGACAATGCGGGTGTTGGGACATACCGATCGGACACTTTGACGTGCAAGCCATGCGAGGCAAGGACCTTGCCCGCCAACCGCGCGAAATGATCGGCACCTGGGCGCATGTCATATCCGACATACACCAAGGCGCCGGGTGCGCGACGCGCCCACATCTCACCCGCGGCATCGGCCACGCGGATCACGTTGTCGTCGTTAAAATCGCCATCAAGCCGGGCTCGCCAGCCGTCAGCGCCAAAATGAAGTATCGCGCCCATGCGCGCATGCACCCCTTGCGGTGGTCTGTGGTTGACGTCTCTGCATAGCTCGGTATACCCGAACCGCGACGGACCAACCAGCGTCACGCCTTTCTAAGCAAACTGTAAGATTCTCCCGCTTACTTGAGGTTGCGCATAACAACAGGTGCCCACTCGGCAAGCGCCTCTCGAGATGATATCAACCAAACGCAAAACCCCCTGCAAGGAGGCCATAACCGGCGTACTTGCAGGGGATCCTCATGCGTGGGGAGCGTTAGACATCAGTCAACGAGTTTGATTCCGTCGCGCTCCATGTGGGCGATCCAGCGATCCATGGTGTCCTCGGACAGGGCGTGCTCCATCTTGCACGCCTCCTCATCTGCGCGATCGAATTCAACACCAAGCTCATCGGTCAGGAAAGCTCGCAGCATACGGTGCCGACGCCATACGGCAGCTCCTATGGACCTTCCCTCTTCGGTCAGGCGAACCTTTCCGTAATGCGCCTGCTCGACCATGCCCTGTGATTTGAGCGATGCGATCGCCTTGTTGACCGAAGCTTTGGAGACATCTAGACGCTGCGCGATTTCGACCGAACGGATGCCATCGGTACCCTGGTCGGGCCCCTCCGCCTCGATGCGCACAATGCACTCGAGGTAATCCTCATTTGCCATGGTGAGATGTGGTTTGGCGCCCTGATCAGCTGCTTCCACGTTTGTTCCCTTCACTTCGGTTCTCTGCGCTGCATTCTACCCCAAAGACGCCGAGCGCCCCGAAGCCCGAACGGACAAACGGGGAGCTCGGCGTGCTTCTGCGCAATTGCAACAGATTTCGTGATAGTTTATGCGGCGAACTTGGCCACCAGATGGGTCAGGACATCGACCATGGTTTCGAGCGACTTCACCGGAATGAACTCGTTCACTCCGTGGCAGCAATAGGCTCCCGTAGAGAGGTTCGGGCAGGGCAACCCGCGGAAGGACAGCTGAGCGCCGTCGGTGCCACCGCGGATGGGGATGACGTTGGGCTCGACGCCGGTCTCGGCGAACGCCTCCTTGGCGAGGGTGATGAGCTCAGGATACTGCGCCACCTTCTCGGCCATGTTGCGGTACTGCTGCTTGATCTCGACGGTCACGCGCTCGCAGCCCTGCTCCTCATTCATGAACGACACGGCGGACAGCAGGTGATCGATCTTGGCCTGGAACTTGCCGGCGTCGTGATCGCGGATGATGTAGCGGCTCGTCGCATGCTCAACCGTGCCGCTGATGCCCTCGAGATAATAGAAACCCTCGTACCCGCTGGTGTACTCCGGGCGCTGCACGGCGGGAAGCAAGCTGTGGAAGCGATGCGCGAGCTCGGCGGCGTTGACCATGCGGCCCTTGGCATCGCCGGGATGGATGGAGAAGCCCTGGAAACGCACGACGGCCTCGGCGGCGTTGAAACACTCCCACTCGAGCTCGCCGATCGGGCCGCCGTCAACCGTGTAGGCGTACGCGCAGCCGTAGGCATCCAGATCGAGCAGCTCGGCGCCATGGCCAATCTCCTCGTCGGGGCAGAAACAGATGCCCAGCTCGGGATGAGGCAGAGCGGGGTTTTCCGCAATGAGGGCGACGAGCGCCATGATCTCGGCGATACCGGCCTTGTCGTCTGCGCCCAACAGCGTGGTGCCGTCGGTGCATACGAGCTCCTCGCCCACAAGGTCGTTCAGGGCGGGCAGCAACGCGGGGCTGATGGAGATCGCCTTGCCATCGACCATGGCGCACACCAGGTCACCGCCCTCGTAAGTCATAACATGAGGCTTCACGCCAAAACCGGGGGCCTGCTCGGTGGTATCGAGATGCGAGATCAGCCCAAGGCGCGGACGGCCCTCGGCACCCTCACTTGCGGGGATCCAAGCCGTGACATAGGCGTTCTCGGTCACCGTGACATCACGGGCACCGAGATCGCGTAGCTCCTCGGCGAGCATGTTGGCAAGGTCGAACTGAATGGCGGTCGAGGGAACCTGATCGCAGTGCTCATCGGCAGACTGCGTGTCCACCTGGACATATCTCAAGAAGCGGTTGAGGACATCGGACATGGATGTTCCTTTCTAGTTGGGCGGCGCCCCACATGAGGAGGCCGATACGCGAAACACCCCCAGCGTATGCCAGGGGTGCTTGCAAGTCAAAGACACGTATATGTATTTGCGAGCCCGTAACGAAAGCGAATCGCGCTCTCCTACTCGGCTGCCGACTCGTCCTCGGTGTCGCCGGATGCGAACGCGGAACCCGAGATGTCGCTCAGCGTGGAGCCGTTGCCCGTCTCGCTGCCCATGGTCTGGGGGCCATCGGGGTTCTCTCCGGCGTCCACCTTGGCCATCATCTCGGCGAGCTTATCCTCGTACACGAACACGTAGCTCACGCCGTTCACATACGTCGTGCCATCGGCGTAGGACGGGATGTTGGCGACGTACATGTCGTTGCCCACGTCCATACCGCGCATCGCATTGGCGACCGCCAGGATGTCCTGCGGGCTCAAGGTGGTGATCACCACGTTGGAAAGGGACTCGATCGTGCCCATGATGCTGGCGGGATCCAGGTCGTTCAAGATCTTGGAGGCAAGGGCGCCGAGCACCTGGCGCTGATGGCGCATGCGGGTATAGTCGCCGTCGGCGTAGGTGTAGCGGCAACGGGCGTAGGCAAGGGCGGTCCTGCCGTCCATATGCTGCCAGCCCTTCTCGACTTTGACGTCGAGGTGCGCCGGATCGTCGACCTCCTCGGTGGCTTCCAGGTCAATGCCGCCGACGGCATCGATGAGCTGCTCCATGCCGGGGAAGTTGACCTCGGCATAGTGCGACACCTTTTGCTCGCCGTCGAAGCACAGGTCGTTCACGGCCTTGATCACGCCCTCGGGGCCATCGATGGAATGGGTTGCGTTGATCTTCATGGTCTCGCCCTTGTAAACCACACGGGTGTCACGCGGGATCGATATGAGCGCGGCCTTTTTCTCGACGGGGTCGACTCGCGCCAGGATGATCGAGTCGGAGCGATACACGTCCTCGCCCGGACGGCCGTCCGTGCCAAGCAGGAGCATGTAAAACGGCTCGCGAGCGACGTCGGAATCGTTCAGGATCTGCAGGACGTTGGCACCGATGAAGCCGTTGCCGCGCAGATTGCCCGTAATGTGGAAGAACCAAGCTCCAACGCCCACAACGCCCACGAGCAGCACTGCGAGCACCGTGCCGAGAATGCCGCGCTTGATCATGCGGCTCTTACGGCGCTGGCGGGCGCGCTCGGAATAACGGCTCACGTTATCGCGGCTGTAAATCCTACTGCTGGCACCCGTGGAGGGCTGGCGGCCCTGCTGGACCGGGATCTTTCTGTGGCTCATAGAGTACCTACGCTAGTCGTCGATGGGATCGGGCACGCTCAGGCGCTCGACATGAGCACCAAGCGAGCATAGCTTCTCAACGAAGCGTTCATACCCGCGGTCGATGTGATGGATGGCGGACACCTCGGTGTAGCCCTCGGCGATAAGGCCGGCGACCACGAGGGCCGCACCGCCGCGCAGATCGGGCGAGGTGACCTGGGCTCCGGAGAACCCGTCCACGCCGTGCACCATCGCATGATGGCTCTCCACGCGGATGTCCGCGCCCATGCGAACGAGCTCGGAGGCGAACATGAAGCGGTTCTCGAAGATGTTCTCCGTAATGATGGAATTGCCGTCGGCAAGGGCGGACAGGACCATGATCTGGGCCTGCATATCCGTGGGGAAGCCGGGGAACGGCAAGGTCTGGATGTCGACCGGCTCAATGCGATCGGCGCGATAGGCCCGGACGCCGTTCTCGATGCGATCGATGCGCACGCCCATGAGCTCGAGCTTCTTGATGACCATGCCGAGGTTGATCGGGTTGAAGCCCGTGACCTCGACGCCCGACTCATCGGCCATGAGGGCGGCGGCGGTGATGAAGGTGCCTGCCTCGATACGGTCGCCCACCACGCGGTGGGTCACGGGATGCAGCTCCTCCACGCCCTCGATCTGAACGACGGGGGTGCCGGCGCCGATGATCTTGGCGCCCATCTCGTTGAGCATGTTGGCGAGGTCCACGATCTCGGGTTCGCGCGCCGCGTTGTCGATGACGGTGGTGCCCTTGGCCTTGACCGCGGCCATGATGAGGTTCTCCGTGGCCCCGACGCTGGCGAATTCGAGCGTCACCGCCGTGCCGGTAAGACCCTTGGGCGCGTCGGCGTGAATGTAGCCGTGATCGGTGTCGAACTGAACGCCCAAGGCGCCAAGGCCCAGGATGTGCATGTCGATCTTGCGTGCACCGAGGTTGCAGCCACCGGGCATCGCGATCTTGGCACAGCCAAAGCGCCCAAGCAACGGACCCATGACGGCGGTCGATGCGCGCATCTTGGCCACCAGGTCATACGGCGCCTCCCAGGAGGACACGGCAGAGGTATCGATGCGCAGCGTGTGCTCATCGAGCACGTCGATAGTGGCACCCATGCGCTTGAGCACCTTGCCCATCACATGGACGTCCGAGATATTGGGCACGTTCTCGAGTGTGGTGGCACCCGGCGCGAGCAACGTTGCGGCCATGAGCTTGAGCGCAGAGTTCTTCGCACCCGAGACGGCGACCGTGCCGCTGATGAGATGACCACCTTCAACGCGGATGATATCCAAGCGTTTCCCTTTCAAAAAAACATGCCCGGGGCCGTTCCCCGGGCATGATGTCAATCGCTGTGCGCGCGAACGGCTCGTTCGCCTGCGCCTACTGAGCAAGCAGCAGCTTGCACCATGCGATTTCATTATAGAGGTAGGCGCGACGAGCGTCGCCCTCCGCCATATTCCCCAGCTGGTCTTCAAAACCTGCAAGCCTGGCGTTCACCTCGTCGACATCGACCTTCTCGGTGTCGATGGCGCGCTCGGCGAGCACGATGACCTCGTCGTTCGCAACCTGGACATATCCGTCCGTCACCGCAAAGACATGGTCGACGACGCCCATCTTGGTTTCGGAGACGCGGATATGGCCACCGTCGATCGTGCAGATCTCGCTCGCATGATGCGGGAGAATACCGAACTCTCCGACGGTGGAGGGCACCGCCACGTACGCGACGGCCCCCTCATACACGCACTCCTCGGGGCAAACGATTCGCAGCTGCATGGGCTTTGCCATGGTTCCTACGCCCCCATCTTAGCGGCGCGCTCACGCACGTCGTCAATGGTGCCGGCATAACGGAATGCCTGCTCGGGCAGGTTGTCGCACTCACCGTCGACGATGGCCGCAAAAGAGCGGACCGTATCGGCGACGCGGATGTAGACACCGGGGTTGCCGGTGAACTGCTCAGCGACATGGAAGGACTGGGAAAGGAACTGCTGCAGCTTACGAGCACGGTTGACCGTAAGGCGCTGCTCCTCGGACAGCTCGTCCATACCGAGAATGGCGATGATGTCCTGCAGGTCGGAGTACTCCTGGAGAAGCTCCTGGACCTTGACGGCGACGCGGTAGTGCTCCTCGCCCACGATCGCGGGGTCGAGCGCGTCAGAAGAGCTCGCCAGCGGGTCGATGGCCGGGTAGAGACCGAGCTCGGCGATGGAACGCGAAAGAACGGTCGTGGCGTCGAGGTGGGTGAAGGTCGTGGCAGGAGCCGGGTCGGTCAGGTCGTCGGCGGGGACGTAGACGGCCTGGACCGAGGTGATGGAACCGGTCTTGGTCGAAGTGATGCGCTCCTGCAGGTCGCCCATCTCGGTAGCAAGCGTGGGCTGGTAGCCAACGGCGGACGGCATACGGCCGAGCAGGGCCGAAACCTCGGAACCCGCCTGAGAGAAGCGGAAGATGTTGTCGATGAACAGCAGGACGTCCTGGCCGCGATCGCGGAAGTACTCCGCCTCGGTCAGGCCGGCCAGGCCGATGCGCAGACGCGCTCCCGGGGGCTCGTTCATCTGACCGTAGACCAGGCAGGTCTTGTCGATAACGCCGGACTCGCTCATCTCCAGGTACAGGTCGGTGCCCTCACGGGTGCGCTCGCCGACGCCGGTGAACACCGAAGTGCCGCCGTGCTCCTGGGCGAGGTTGTTGATGAGCTCCTGAATCAGAACGGTCTTGCCAACGCCGGCGCCGCCGAACAGACCCGTCTTGCCGCCACGGATGTAGGGCTCGAGCAGGTCGACGGCCTTGATGCCGGTCTCGAAGATCTCGGTCTTGGTGGTGAGCTGGTCAAAGCTCGGGGCGGGATGGTGAATCGGGTACCAGGCATCCACCTCGGGCATATCCTTGCCATCGACGGGCTGACCCATCACGTTCCAGATACGGCCGAGGGTGCCCTTGCCAACGGGCATCTTCATCGGGGCGCCGGTGTCGACGACCTCGAGGCCGCGCTGAAGGCCGTCGGTGGAGGTCATGGCGACGCAGCGGACCACGTCACCGGGCAGCTGGCTCTCAACCTCGAGAATCGTGTCGATGTGACCCACGGGGGTATCGACGTCGACGGTCAGGGCGTTGTAGATGTTCGGCACACCGCCCTTGAATTTGACATCCACGACGGCGCCGATGATACGGACGATATGTCCGACACCGGCAGTCTTCGCGGAGTCCATATCAATGAAATCTGCCATTAATGTTCCTCCAATGCAGCGGCCCCGCCCACGATCTCATTGATCTCGGTGGTGATGGAGGCCTGGCGTACACGGTTATAAGTGCGCGTGAGGTCGGCGATGATCGCGCTTGCGTTCTCGGTGGCCGAGTGCATCGACTTGCGTCGGGCACCCTGCTCGGCCGCTGCGGAGTCGATCATGGCCTGGTGGACGACGGTCAGCACGTAGCTCGGGATCAGCTTGTCGAGCACGTGCTCCGCGGAGGGGACGAACTCGAACGGCGAGGCGAGACGCGTGGGCGCCTCATCCTCGTTCGCACGAGGACCGCGAGCGGTGCGCAGCACCTCATCGTCCAACGGCAGGATGCGCTCGGAGCGCAGCACCTGCTCCACGCGGTTCTTCGCATGGAAGTAGACGATGTCCACGCGACCGAAGCGGCCCTGAGAGAAGCCGTCGATCACGTAGTTGGCCACGACGCGGGCATTCTCAAGCGTGGGGTCGTCGGACTCGCCGACGATGCCCATCACCTTGCAGGGGTACTTGCGGAAGTACTCCGTCACCTTACGGCCGCAGGTGATGAGCTCGACCTCCTTCGCACCGTGACGGTGGAAGTGCTTGATGCGATGCTCAGCGGCGCGCTCGACCTGCATGTTGAAACCGCCGGCAAGACCACGGTCGGAGCTGATCGCAATGACCAGCGCGCGCTCGTAGGTCTCGGGATCCACGAGGAGCGGCGAGTTGACGTTGAGCGCAGGATCGGTCGCCACGGTGAGCATGACGTCGGTAATCGCGGCGGAGTACGGCTCGCTGTTCTTGGCGCGCTGCAGGGCACGCGCGATCTTCGCCGTGGCGACCATTTCCATGGTGCGCGTGATCTGCTGGGTCGTGGAGACCGAACCGATGCGCTTTTTTATTTCGCGGAGGTTGGCCATAGGGCTTACTACTCTCCAGCTTCGTCGGCGACCGACTTGGCGGGCGCCTTCCCGGAGTCGCGAGACGCCAGGAACTGATCCTTGTAATCGCTGATCGCCTGCTCGAGCTCCTTGCCGATGCGATCGTCGATCTTGGCGGAGCGGAACTCCTCCAGGAGCTTGCGGTAGGCACCGTTCAGGAACTCCACCAGACCGTCGCGGAAGGGCACGACGTCCTCGAGAGCCATGTCATCGAGGTAACCCTTGTTTCCCGCGTACAGTACGGCGACCTGATCGACGACGTCCAGCGCCTTGAAGCGACCCTGCTTGAGGAGCTCGGTCATGCGAGCACCGTGGGTGAGCTGCTTCTGCGTGGTGGCGTCGAGATCGGAGCCGAACTGGGTGAAGCCGGCGAGCTCGCGGTAGGACGCGAGGTCCAGACGCAAGTTGCCCGCCTGCTGCTTCATGGCCTTGGTCTGCGCGGAACCACCGACGCGCGACACGGAAATGCCGACGTCGACTGCGGGGCGCTGACCCTGGTGGAACAGCTCGGACTGCAGGTAGATCTGACCATCGGTAATCGAAATCACGTTGGTCGGGATGTAGGCGGAAACGTCGCCATCCTGCGTCTCGATGATCGGCAGGGCGGTCAGGGAGCCGCCGCCGTTCTTCTCGGAGAGCTTGCAAGCGCGCTCCAGGAGGCGAGAGTGCAGGTAGAAGATGTCGCCGGGGTAGGCCTCGCGTCCGGGCGGACGACGCAGCGTCAGCGACATCTGACGATAAGCGACAGCCTGCTTGGACAGGTCATCGTAGATGACAAGCACGTGACCGCCAGGGTTGGTGGCGCTGGCGGGCTGGCCATCCTCGCCGTTGTACATGAAGTACTCGCCGATGGCGGCACCCGCCATGGGGGCGATGTACTGCAGCGGCGCGGAGTCTGCCGCGGTGGCGCTCACGATGACGGTGTAGTCGAGAGCACCGTGCTGGGCAAGCGTCTCGCGAATATTCGCGACCGTGGAGGCTTTCTGGCCGATGGCCACGTACACGCAGATCATGCCCTTGCCACGCTGGTTGATGATGGCATCGATGGCGATGGCGGTCTTACCGGTCTTGCGGTCGCCGATGATGAGCTCGCGCTGGCCGCGGCCGACCGGGATCATCGCGTCGACGGCGAGCAGACCCGTCTGCACGGGCTCGCACACCGGGGTGCGCTCGATGACGCCAGGGGCCTTGAACTCGATGGGGCGACGATGCGTCTCGCCGACGCTGCCCTTGCCATCGATGGGCTGACCAAGCGGGTTGACGACACGACCGAGCATGCCGCGACCCACGGGGATGTCCATAACACGACCGGTGGTGCGGCAGGCGTCGCCCTCCTTAATGGAGTCGACATCGCCGAACAGAACTGCACCGACCTCTTCGCGGTCAAGGTTCTGAGCCAGGCCGTACACGGTCTTGCCCGTGATGGAGCTAGTGAACTCAAGGAGCTCACCGGCCATCGCGCTTTTGAGACCGAAGATGTGAGCGATACCATCGCCCACCTCGGCTACGTGGGATACTTCTTGGGTATCGACGGTAGCCGACAGATCATACAGGCGCTGCCGTAGGATCTGCTCGATGTTCTCGGCATTGATTGCCTCGGACATGTGGCTATACCTCCGAATTCATTCCGGGTTGAGTCATGACCTTATAGGCCTGCTCAAGTTGGTGACGCACGGATGCGTCGCGGCGGTGTCCGTTGACGGACAAGATGATGCCGCCGGTAATTGACGGATCGACATGCTCGATCAGGAACACGTTGCGACCCAAATCAAGTTCGCACTTCTGGGTGACCAGCATGCGCAGCTCGTTGTCGAGCGGGACCGCCGTAGTAACGGTAACGCCGACCGTGGCCTCGTCGCCCTCGGCCATCTCGCTATAGAGGTCGAGGACGGCGCCGAGCTTATCGAGGTCGCCGTTGGCGGCCATCTGCGAAAGGACGGAGAGGACCTCCGGGCTCGCATTCGCGTCGGCCTTGAGGGGCTCGATGTTCTCGAGAACGCGGTTCTCGGTCTTGGCCGCCTCAAGCAGGGTGCGCGCGTAGGTTTCCAGCTTGCGCTTCTCGAAGCGATCGCTGATGGACGGATTAGGCATTGAGCTTACCCACTTCCGCAAGATACTTCTTGATGAGCTCGCGCTGCTTGGCCTCGTCGTTGGCGAGGGTATCGCCCACGATGGAGGTGGCCACGGCGACGGACATCTTAGCGATGGTGTCGGTGGCACTCATGTACGCGCGCTTCTTCTCGTCCTCGGCGCGGTCCTGCGCCTTGGCGATGATGTCCTCGGCCTCGGCGTGAGCGGCTGCGACGATACGCGAACGCTCCTTTTCGGCGTCGCCGCGAGCCTCGAGAACGATCTCGGAAGCCTTGCGACGGGCCTCGGCGACGATGGCATCGGCCTGATCGCGAATCTCGGCCGCCTCGGCCTTGGTGGCGTCGGCCTGCTCGAGGCTGTCCTCGATCTTGTGCTCACGGGCATCCAAAACGGAGATGACCTTAGGCCAGACGAACTTGGACAGCAGGAACCAGATGATCAGGAAGATGACGAGCGCGGGAATGAACTCGGCAATCTTGGGGATCAGGATATCCACGCCACCCGATTCGGTTCCCTCAGCAAAAGCCAGGGCGGGGGTAAACAGCACCGAGGCGGCGGCCCCAAGTGCGATACCTGCGCTTTTAACTTTTTTCATGACTCCCCCTCGGGATTCACGCCCGGTACTCTTGCGAAGACCGAACTTATTTGACAACCAGTGCGACGACGAAGCCGATCAGGGCCAGAGCCTCGGCGAAGGCGGCAGCCATGATGAAGACGGTGAAGACGCGGTCCTGAACCTCGGGCTGACGGGCCATGGCGCTCGCGACGCCGTATGCTGCCAGACCGATAGCGACGCCCGCGCCGATAACACCAAGACCGTAACCGATAACTCCCACAATTCCTCCTTGAGTTCATGCGCCGCCTACCGGCGCATCTTGAACACGATACCTATATCAAATGCCCCGTATGGGATATGGGCATTTGGTACCCAATATTAGTGGCCCTCAGCCTCAGCGCCCTGAATGTACACGGCGGTAAGGACGGTGAAGACGTACGCCTGGATGACACCGACGAAGATCTCGATCGCATAAATCACGAACAGGATCGCGCCGAACACCAGGGACGGGATGGCCCCCAGGACGTTCGCGGCGGTGAGCTGCGCAATGAGCGGCTCGGCGAACAGGGAGACCATGAGGGCGAACGACCCGAGCACGATATGGCCAGCGAACATGTTGCAGAACAGACGCACGGCGAGCGTGATGGGGCGAAGCAGCGTGGAGATGAGCTCGATCACCCAGATGAGGATGTTGAGCGGGAACATGACGCCCTTGGGCGCAAGGCTCTTGATGTAGCCCCAGACGCCATGGTTCTTCATGCCCACGCGGACGAAGTAGATGAACACCACGAGCGCCAGGGCGGCGGTGGTGGAGATGGTACCCGTGCCGGGCTTCATGCCGGGGATGATGCCGATGATGTTGTTCACCACGATGAACATGAACAGAGTGCCCAGGAACGGCAGGTGACGACGCCAGGACTCCTTGCCCAGAATGCCCACGCCCACGTCGTTCTCGAGGTACTCGATCACGTACTCGACGGCATTGGCGAAACGGCCGCGAGGCACCACGGCGACGCGCTTTGCGAACGCGAACATGATGATGAGCAGCACGATCGAGGAAACGATCAGCCAGAACGTGTACTGCGTCAGGCCTGAAACCAAGTCGCCGACCACCGGTATCGAGCTGAAGCTCGACACAAGGTGGTTAATCTCGGCCGGCAGCTTATCGAATGCTTCCAACGCTAACCCTCCTAGAGTCTACGACTCATCGTTATGACGGCGAGAACCGCCCACATGACCAGGAACCCTCCGAGGAACCCGATCGCGAACACCACCAAATCCGCTGGCGCCACAGCCCACATCAGGGCTAATGCCGCCATCAGAAAGACAAACGATATCGCAAGCGCCGCCATTCCCTTGCCGACCGTCGGTCGCATGCACTTCTTCCGCGCAAGCAAGACCACCGTCAACATGGGCATGAAGCCGGCGACGCCGATTCCCATCCCCGCCACGAGGACGCCGATGTCACTGGAATCGACCATCGATCGCCTTTCCACTGCACAATCATGACCGTCGCGGCCATCTCATCCCATGTCCGAAACACGGGGCAAAATTGCCCTTAACCGCACGATTACCAGTGACTGGCAGTATATCGCTCGGCGTTTCACGCGCAAGGAAATTTTGACAACTGGACTATGATTATGAACATCTGTTCACAAAGAGACATCCGTGAAATATGTTTCAACACATATACGCGCAGATGTCTCTTTTCCTTCACGAATTAACGGCAATATCCTATCGCCTCAACGGCAAGTTCTTGCCGTTTTGCGCCACCAATCGACACGGCGTGCGCTACGGGTGCGCGCCGCTTGAGAGAAACGCTATAGAGTGCCAAAAATACGGTCGCCAGCATCGCCCAGTCCAGGGACAATATATGCAGCATCGTTCAGCTTCTCATCAATGGAGCAGGTATACAAGCGGACATCAGGATCGTGTCCGAGAACGGTCGCGATTCCCTCGGGAGCAGCAACCAGGACAAGCAAGCGGATGTCCTTCACACCCTGCGCGCGCAGGTAATCGATGGCGGCGGTTGCCGAGCCGCCGGTGGCGAGCATGGGATCGACAACCAGGCAGATGCGCTGGTCGGCGTCGGAAGGCAGCTTCGCATAATACTCGTGCGGCTCGTGCGTGACCTCGTCGCGGTACATACCCACATGGCCGACGCGCGCCGCCGGGATGAGCTCGAGCAGGCCGTCGACCATACCGAGGCCCGCGCGCAGAATGGGCACGATAGCAACCTTGCGGCCAGCGATGCGCTTGCCGGTGGTCTCGCAGATGGGGGTAGTCACAGGCGCGTCCTCGAGCGGGAAATCGCGGGTCGCCTCATAACCCTCGAACAGGGCCAGCTCCTTGACGAGCTCTCGAAACTGCTTGGAACCGGTGTTCTCATCACGCATGATGGTCAGCTTGTGCTGGACGAGCGGATGGTCGACGAGGGTCACCCGGCTGCGATCGAAATCGACGGACATACTGTACTCCTTAAATTAGACGAAGAGTTAGTCGAGGGCCATGATCTTGGCGACGCGCGCCTCGTGGCGGCCACCCTCAAATTCGGTGGTAAGGAAGGTCTTGACGATTTCCTTGTTGACCTCGAGGTCGACGAAACGGCCGGACAGGCACACCACGTTGCCGTTGTTGTGCTGGCGGAAGAGCTCCGCAAACGGAACGGACGTAATGGAGGAGGCACGCACGCCAGCGACCTTGTCGGCAGCGACCGCCATACCGATGCCCGTGCCACACACGAGAACACCGCGATCGGCCTCGCCGGCAGAGACGGCCTTGGCCACGGGAGCGGCATAGTCGGGGTAATCGACAGAAGCGTCGGTGTCGGGGCCCATGTCGGTGACATCGAAGCCCAGCTCATCGGCGATATAGGCCGCCAGAGCCTGCTTCTGCTCAAATCCACCGTGGTCGGAGGCGATGGCAATGCGCATGTGCACGTCCTTTCTCTTATACATATGATCAGCCCGCTTGGTCGCGCGAGCCTATTCCACTCTAGCAGGTTGGGACGGCGCTCACGCCGTCGCGCGGGACGTTTACGAAACCGGCCCTGCATCCGGGCAACAGGGATGCAGGGCCGGTTCAACACGGAGAGGTCGGCCTGATGGCCGCTGGGGATGCACCCTAGCGCGAGCGCGCGCGATCGACGGCGCTGTGCCAGCCGGAAAGGTTGCGAGCCACCTCGCCTTCGGCCATCTGGGGCTCGAAGCGTCGGCCGGGCACGCGGTTTTGCTCGAGCTCTTCGAGGTCCTCCCAGTACCCGACCGCAAGCCCGGCGAGATAGGCCGCACCGAGAGCCGTGGTCTCCACGTTTTCCGTCTGCTCAACGGGAATGCGCAGCAAGTCGGCCTGAAACTGCATGATAAAGTCGTTGCGCGAGGCGCCGCCGTCAACCGAAAGGATCTCCAGTTGGACACCGGCATCGAGCTGCATGGCGTGCAGAACATCGAAACTCTGATACGCCATGGACTCGCAGGCAGCACGTACAATCGTCGCACGGTCTGCCGCGCCGGTGAGCCCGCAGATAAGACCGCGCGCGTCGGGGTCCCACCATGGGGCGCCCAAGCCGCTGAAAGCCGGCACGAGATAGCACCCGCCGTTGTCTTCCAGGCTCTTACATAGATCGGCTGCCTCCTTGGTGCTGGAAAGCAGGCCGAGCTTGTCGCGAAGCCACTGAATGGTGGCCCCGGCGTGGAAAATCGAACCCTCGAGCGCGTAGGAAATCTTGCCATCCAAGGCGATGCCGATGGTGGAAACGAGACCCCTCTCGGACTTAACACAGGTGTCGCCGGTGTTCATGAGCATGAAACAGCCCGTGCCGTAGGTGTTCTTCGTGCATCCGGGCCTGAAGCAGCAGTGACCGAACAGCGAGGCCTGCTGGTCGCCCGCAACGCCGGTGATCGAGGGGCCGTACGTCATAATCTCATTGGAAACGCTGCCGTAATCGTCGGAACTCCACTTGACCTCCGGCAGCATCGAACGCGGAACGTCGAGCAGCTCGAGCAACTCGTCGTCCCACTCGAGCGTATGGATGTTGAACAGCATCGTGCGGCTCGCGTTGGTGTAGTCGGTGGCATGCACCATGCCGCCCGTCAGGTTGTAGATGAGCCAAGTGTCGATGGTTCCGAACATGAGCTCGCCGGCATCGGCCGCCGCGCGGGCGCCGTCCACGTTGTCGAGGATCCATTTGATCTTGGTTCCCGAGAAATACGGATCGGGCATGAGGCCGGTCTTGTCGCGGATGATGTCGGACATGCCGTCCGCGATGAGGGCATCCGTGATCTCGGACGTGCGGCGGCACTGCCACACAATGGCGTTGTGCACGGGCAAACCGGAATCGCGGTCCCACACCACGGTGGTCTCGCGCTGGTTGGTGATGCCGATGGCGGCGATGCGGTCGGAATGGATGCCGCTCTTGAATTGAACCTCCATCATGACCGCGATTTGGGAGGCCAGGATCTCCATGGGATCCTGCTCGACCCAGCCCGGACGCGGATAGAAGGTTTTAATACGGCGTGAGGCCTGCGCGACGATGCAATCGTATTCATCGACGATGACGGCTCGGACCGAAGTGGTGCCCGAGTCGAGCGCCATGACATACCGCCCACCCGTGGGGTTGTATGCCACATCCACCTTACTGAGATCTTTGAGAGTAACCGTCATCGGGGACCTTTCCTTACGTATGCCCCCGCCGTCGATACGGTCGGAGGCGCACAGAGCCGCCCTAGCATTGTTTCACGCGCAAGCCCATCCCGCGCCGACGGACAGTTACCTACCCGCCAGACGGGATAACTGGTCGGTGTATGAACAGTTTTCTCGGGCAAAAGGCATGTGTCCCCCTCACAACGAAAAAGCGGTCCTCGTTGCTTAAACGAGGACCGCCTGAGGCCGTTTGATGCGAGCGCTTACGCGCGGCGGCGTTTGACAATGGCAGCACCGACCGCGACGGTGGCGATGCCGGAAACACCCACGAACGCAACGGGCATCAGAGAATCGTCGCCCGTGGTGGGAAGGCCACCACCCGGCTTGTCGGCGGAACCGCCAGTCGCGCCGGATCCGGCACCGTCCTGGTTTCCACCATCGATGCCAGTGTCACTCCCGTTTCCATTGCCCGCATTGCCATCGCCACCATCGGGAACAACGGGCGGCCTGGGGCCGGGATCTGGCTGTGCGGCATTCTTCACCGTAACGGTGAAGAATGCGGTTCGACCGCCGTATGTGACAGCAACATCGACCGTGCCCTCCCGCTCAAAGGCGGCACCCGGCGCGGGATCGAAGACAAAGTCGCCCTTGGTGGCCTCGCCATAAGCGACCCGCTCGATATCGCCGTTGCTAAAAGACAGTTCAAGCTCCGTGCCCATGGGGTCGAAGGACTCGCCCACAGCGTAGATGAGCTTGGCTGGCTGCTGCCTCATCGCAATACCCGTGAGCTTGCGGAGATTGACCTCGATGGTGAAGTCGTGCTCGATTATGCCGGAGTATTCGCCAATTCCCTCGACAACCACCTTCGCGGCGCCCGCGGCAGCGTTGTTCTGGAACGTCAGCAAGTAATCCACACCATAGACAAGCATCCTGTCGCCGTCGACGATGCGCTCGTCGAACCGGTCGGCAAGCACCGGGTGATCCATGTCGACGCGGTCGACCTTGACGACACTCGGCAGCTCGGCTTTCAAACTGGCAATATCCTTCGTCGGAGCAGCCGTGCGCAAGCGGATTTCCGCCGCGGACATAAACGAAAGCGGCTGCCTGTTGGTAACGGACTTCTCGGCCTTAAATCGGAACTGGGTGGCCGTCACGGGCTTGTCGAATTGCGCAATCTGCCAAGAGCGGTCATTCGTGTTCCAACTGCCCTCGGCGCACTTGGCCCATTCTTCGCTGTCACCGTTGCGATACCAGATGGAATACGTCTCGACCAGGCCATTGCTGCTGCCGTCGCCCTTGTCCTGGCGGGGCAGGTACCTCACAGCCTCGACGGTCGCAGCGTCCGCGAGCCTCATATCAACGTAGAGCTGGTCCTGTTCGGCGCCGGCCCACACAGAGTGGTAAAGCGTGTCGCTATTCTTATCGAATGCGAACTTGATCGGCCCCTGCTGGCCGCTCTCGTCCTGCTCACTGGAAGCCTTTGGCGTGATCTTCGTCACATCGTAATCGCGAACGTCGTCATCCGCCGCCAAATCGGACGAACTGCTCGCAGCCCCGAGGTTGATGACGAACTCGCCCGTCGCGGCGTGATCCTCAGACTCGAGCAGAATCTTAACCTTGCTATCGTGCGCCGGAAGCACGGTCACCGCGGCGTTGTCCTTGCCGGTAGCGGCCACCTCGGCCACGACGGCGCGCGTGTCATAGCTACCGGAAGCAATCACGTTGGCTGGAACTCCCTTGCCATTGACACTCAAGCTCTCAAGTGCAGCCTCAGAGCCAACCGGATAGGAGGTGGTGGCCTTCATAAGCTCGACCTCGGTGATCATCGTGCAAGGCTTGCTGGCGCCCGTGTCGGTTGCCGAAGAGTTCACGATGTTCATTCGTACGAAGACCGCGGACACCGGCTCAAAGTCGTAGGTATACAGCTTGACGTCGGTGCTTGACTCGTTCTGGGCTATCGTCTCGCGGGCCTCGATCCTTCTCCAGGAGTTATCGGCCCCCGTTTCAGAAACCTCGAACGTAATGGTGCCCGGATCGGGATAACGACCGGAGCCGAGATCCTTGCCAAAGAAGACCTTGATCTGCCCGAGCATCTGCTGGGTTGCATAGTTGAACGTCAGCGCAGAGGTGCGATTGCCCTCCTGAGCCCACTTCCAGTTCGACCAGCAGCTCTGATTCCTACCTCCGCCGTTATTCGCATCCTTCGTGGTCGATCCATTGCGAATCGCCTCAAGGGTGTCGGAGGTCATGTCCTCGGGCTCAGTCGGGATGTCCTGGGTAAGCCTCATGGCATCGGGGGCGATATTGGCACCCAGGGCAACTTCGCCTTTCCGTACGCGAACAAGCGCAGTCACCGGCATATCCTTGCCAAACACGCTGGCAGAACCTTTAACGGTCACGGCACCCACCTGGGCGAAGGCATCCGGAGCCGGCTGCTCCCACGCAATCGGGAAGTTGACGTTCATGACCGTGCCATCAGGCATGACGGCCGGGCGAGAGGCCGGCAGGACGGGCTCACCCTTAATCGGAATGGTCGTCGAATAGTTCCGCAACGCGGCGACCTCGTCGATGATTGTCACAATCGAACTGATCTCGGCGCCGGCAACCGTGCCCTTCACCGTAAACGTGCCCGGCTTGGCAAGCTGGTCCTCACCGATCTGACTCCAAACAACCTGTTGTTGAGAGCGTGTGCCGTCCGCATAACGCACCTCAACCTGCTTCGGAAGTATGACAGGAGCCCCCTTCTTCACGTACTGATAACGAGAGTAGAACAGGGCCTCAACCCGCCTCTGATCGGCGGGCTGGTCGGCGACCTTCTCGACGGGGATCTCGACCGTCGCCGGCTCAAGGCCCTCGGCACTCACGGTCACCTTAACCGAACCGGCGTTTTTCGCCGCACGTACAATGCCGACAAGCTGGCCGGCATGGGCGGCGCGATCACCGTCGCGGAAAGACTGGTGATCTGCCTGAACGCCATTGTCGAGACCCGCAAGAACGCCGGAGCCTTCCACCTTGAAGGTCACCCGATTCTTGGCAGTCGGGACAATGACACCATTGGCATCCTCGACATTCACCGTGAGGTACGCGAGGTCGGATCCATTCGCCTCCATCTTTTCGCGGTTGACGCTCACCGTAAGTCTGGCGGCGCTGCCCGCAGTCTTCACACTCTTGCGGCCCGCCCACTTCTCAGTGGAGATCTCCCTGCCCGCTTCGTCAAATGCCTTGGCGGTGATGGTACCGTCGGCATACGGGACATTCCACGTCAGATACAGGTCCTCATGAGTGGGGGTCTTCTGACCATTTTCTCCCTTGTAGACGCGGTACGTGTAACCACCATTCTCTGAGGTGACCTGAGTGAGCTTCTTTTTGCCCAGGGACTGAGGGCTGCCGCCCGCTGCGGGCGTGAAGAACAACTCAACCTCGGGAGCATCGGTGTAAACAACAACCTCAACTTCTTTGTTGCTGCCAGACATCATGACCGCATCCCTATTCCATGCAGGCAGAATGTGCAGCGTGTTGAGGGAATCGTTCCACTGGCTCTGGTAGAAGTAATACGTGTCCTTGGGCAGACCGGCGGTATCGATAATGCCAAAGTAGGAATTCTTCGGCGATGGCCAAGACCCCTGAGCCCCAGGGTTGGTGCCATTGGAAGGCGTGGGCTCACCAAGATAGTCAAAGCCGGTCCAAACGTACTCACCAGCTAGAAAATCGTTGTTGATGGTGTCGAACCATGCCCGAGAAGCGCGATGCCCCCAAGACACGGCAGACTTGTCATACGACGTCAGCAGCTTATTGCTGTCGAGGGAATTGTTGTTCTTGTTGGTATACACTCCACGGCTATTCGTCGCAGAGGCAGTCTCGGATCCGTAGAGCTTCCAATCCGGATGCTCCCGATGAACATCCTTGTAACGATTGGCGTCCATATAGTTGAATCCCACTATGCCGTCGACCTCCGCAAGACCGGCGGGATTGAGGTCCGTCTTGCCATCCTTCATCTTGTTGTCGCCGGTCGTCACGGGACGCGTGGCATCGACCGCCTTCGCCCAGCCAATCAGATTCTTCTGCACCTGCTGGAAATTGCCGATCCCGCTCGTTCCCTCGGTCATCTCGTTGCCAAGAGACCACATAATCACAGACGGCGCATTTATATCACGCATCATCGATTGCTCGAGGTCGAATTGGGCCCACTTCTTGGTGGCCTCGCCACCAATCAACTCGCTCTTGCCCATCTCCTGATTGAAGAAACGAGCATAATCGTTGCGATTGTCGTTTTTGGGCGCAGTCCATCCATCGAACATCTCAAGCACGAGCAACATGCCCTGCTCGTCGCAAATCTCGGTCAGCTCGCGGGAGTGCGGATTGTGCGTGGCGCGAATGGAATTGCAGCCCATCTCCTTGAGAATCTTAACCTGGCGCTCAATGGCGTCGCGAGTGTTCACAGAACCGAGGGCGCCCTGATCGTGGTGCATGCAAACACCCTTGAGCTTCATGTTCTGCCCGTTAAGCGAGAAACCCGTGTCTGCGTCGAAGCTGAAGAATCGGTATCCGAAGTCGACGTCGTACGTATCAACGACCTTGCCGTTCTGCTTGATCTCGGTGCGCACGGTGTAGAGCGTGGGCGCATCCACGGTCCAAAGGGTCGGATTCGCCGCCAGGGCATCCTGCTCGACCGTCGCGCTCTTGCCAGCAGCAATGGTGGTGACAACGCTCTCCACATGGGCGATCTGCTGATCGAGGGTGCCGCCGCGAGGAAACACGGTCTGCGCAACCGTGACGGAGGCGGCCTCGACGCCCTTGTTGGTAAGAACGGTCTTCAGGTGCGTCTTCACGTTGGTCTTGTCGGCAGCGAGCTCCGGGGTAGTCACAACCACACCGTCGCGCTCGACATGTACAGGATCGGTCACCACAAGGTCCACGTCACGACCGATGCCGGAACCGGAATACCAGCGGCTCGAAGGCGTCTGATGGTTGACCTTGACGGCAATGGTGTTGAGCTCTCCGAACCTTAGGTACTCGGTAATGTCATAGGAGAACGGCGAGTAGCCATACGGGTGATTGCCCAGGCGATGCCCGTTGATCCACACCGTGGAATCCATGTACACGCCGTCAAAGTCGATGCGGATACTCTTGCCCTTGAGGGACTCATCGACCTTGAAGTTCTTACGATACCATCCGATACCGCCGAGCTTATAGCCGCTCTCGGCCTCCCCTGCCGTGGTGTACTCCTGGTCGATGCTGTAGTCATGTGGCAGATCGACGTTCTTCCACGCGGAGTCGTCGAATTGCTCGCCGTCGGCTCCGCTTGCGTCACCGAGGTAGAACTTCCAGTTCTCATTGAAGTTCTGCACGCGTAGAGCGGGATTGTCCACGGTGCTGATGTAGACAAGCTCGGGTTCGGAACTCATCTGCGTCGAGGACTGCGAGCGCACCTCGGGCACAATTTCGGCCCAAGTCTGCGTAAGGGGTGCGGTCGCGATGAGCGCACCAGCGGCGATGGCGCAAATGAGGTGACTTGGCTTACGCCGTTGAATCAGGCGTTCCTTCATTGATGGCCCCCTTTTTCTGCAGGGCCGATTATTGTCAGCGCAGCCCCACAGATACCGACATTCGTGGTCGTATTTTCACACCGGGAACCATCTCTACCCGTTAATCACCCGCAAACGATGGGTAATTGCCGCTAAACGGTATTTATGCAGGTCAAAGTCACTGCTTTGGTATTCATATTCTGCTACCAATTTAGTGGGTTAAGCGTTTAACCTCCGCACTCGGAATTACGCCAAGACCGCCCGTATCTCATCCTCCAATAAGGCGCCCTGACGCAGGATCTGAAGCTCCCCGTCTCGCACGGCCACAATGGTCGAGGCGTCTCGGCACGGGGTCTCTCCCGCGTCGATGGCAACATCGACACCAGCCAGAATGCGCGGTTCAACCTCATCAAATGAGATCGGCGCCGGCTTGCCATGCGTGTTCGCTGAGGTCACCGCCAGCGGCGATCCGCAGCGCGCGATAAGCTCCTGGACAACCGGCGACGCAGAGGCACGCAGGGCGACCGTCCCATCCGCAGCCCGCATGAACGGCGGCACGTCGTCCGCCGCCGGGACCACGAGCGTGAGGGCACCCGGCCAGAGCTTTTCCGCCAAAGCACATATCGGATGAGGCACATCCTTGCCGTAGCGCTCGAGGGCCGCCGGACCGTCGACCAGCCACGGCACCGTCTGGGTGAGCTCGCGCTGTTTGAGGGTGAATATGCGCCCATAGCCCGTATCGGGCCCGGGGGTCTCCAGGTTCGCCGCGAAAGCGGATATGGCCACCCCCACCCCGTAGACCGTCTCGGTCGGAACGAGCGCAAGGCCTCCCGCCGTCAGGCAGTCGGCGGCAGGTCCGAGATTGTCGTGGGCCTTAATCACATTCGCCATAACGAGCTTCTCCCCTATCTCACAAATACGTAAGCGGCCAGGCGCTCCAGTGCCTCGCGTAGGCGCGCAGTCGGTAACGCCAGGTTAATGCGAATCGTCTTGTCTCCGCCAAACGGGCGCCCGTCTTGCCACAGCACACCGACCTCGACGCCGGAGCGCAGCAACTCGTCGATATCCATGCCATGAGCGGCGCACCAACCGTCGCAATCCAAGAAGAGCATGTACGTCCCCTGCGGTCGCGCAAAATCGACACCAGCGATCTCCTCAAAGAACTCCGAGGCAATCCGTGCGTTGCGACCAAGAACTTCTCGCAACTCGTCGACCCAGGAAGCGCCCTCGTCGCTGTATGCACCCAAAAGCGCATGCATGGAGAGCACGTTTTGCATGTTGTAATGCGACAAACTCGCCTGCTTGGCCAAGCGAGCCTGAAGCCACGGATTGTAGACAACGCGATAGCTGCCGATAAGTCCCGCGATGTTGAACGTCTTGCTCGGGGCGTACAGCGCGACGGTCCGCATCCGCGCGTCGTCGCTCACGCCCTGCGTGGGGATGTGGACACTGCCTCCCAAAACGATATCCGACCATATCTCATCTGAAATAACGTAGACATCGTACTTTCGGAACAGGCCCATCGCCCGCTCGAGCTCCCAGCGTTCCCACACGCGCCCTGTCGGGTTATGGGGCGAGCACAGAATGGCCGCGTGGACCTCCCTCGTTGCGAGCTTGCGCTCCATGTCCTCGTAATCCATGCGCCACACGCCCTCGGCGTCGCGCTGTAGCCAACTCGTCACCAGGTCATACCCCGCATTTTTAAGCGTGTTGGTGAATCCGGTATACGTCGGGGCATGAACAAGCACCTTGTCCCCACGCGAGCACACCACGGCAAGGGCATTGGCAACACCGCCGAGCACCCCATTTTCATAGCCGATATTCTCGGGCTCCAACCCTACGACCCCGTTGCGACGCTCATGCCACCAGGCGATGCGATCGTAATACTCCTGCGGATACTCGAAATATCCGAAGCACGGATGCTCGAGCCGCTCTCGCATGGCGCGCAGCACCGAAGGAGCGGTGGCGAATCCCATATCGGCCACCCACATGGGGATGATGTCAAACCCTTCGCGCACAACGGCGTCGACAGGGCCCAAAGAGCCGCCGGAAATCGCTCCGGCTGCATCCGCGGCAATCGAATCGTGTCCCATGCGATCGATAACGTCCGTGAAATTGAACATTCAGCCTTGCCCCCAGAGTTCCACTCAGGCCGTTACGGCCATTTCGCCATATGGCACGATCTTATCTAGCTCCGGGCCCAATTCCCGTCGCGCCACATCGGTGTCGTAGGCAACCTGAGCGCGCATCCAGTAGCCATCGGTCAATCCAAAATAGCGGCAGAGCCTCAGGTCGGTATCGGCCGTTATCCTGCGTCGTCCAAGCACAATTTGACCTATACGCTGTGCGGGAATACCCGTTTCTTTCGCCAGCCGGTACTGCGAAAGCCCCAGTGGCTCAAGAAACTCCTCCTTCAGCAACTCACCTGGAGTAACCGGACGCATCTCCCCAGCCATTGCCCCTCCATATCAGCGGTAATCGACGATCTCCACATCCTGAGGCCCCATCGGAGTCCATGAAAAGCAAATTCTAAACTGTCCGTTAATCCGAATACCATATTGCCCTTCACGATCCCCACTTAAGGCCTCAAGATGATTGCCAGGAGGAATACGCAGGTCATTGAGGTTTCCAGCGATTTCCAATTGGCGCAACTTACGGAGCGCCTGTCTCTCAAACGCGCGGTATCGGGGAATCCGCATACCGCGCGAGAGCCTCTCGGCGTCTTTATCTCTGTAAGATACAATCATAGTAACGCCATTCGTTATTAACGTCAAACGATACTAATTGCGCCATGTCGCTCCGCGCCTATCCCACCAAAGCAAGGACGATGCGCGGGCGACCGGTGAAATCATCGACGATGCGGACATCATGCATGCCGGCAGAGCGACACAGATCGGCGGCTGCGTCCAGGTGACCCTCGTAAAGCTCGCACGCGAGCAGGCCACCCGGGCGAAGCATATGCGGGGCGGCGTTGACGAGCCTGCGGAAGATATCGAGACCGTCTGCGCCTCCATCCAGCGCCAACGCCGGCTCAAAGTCGGCAACCTCGTGCGGCAGCGACTCCATGACGGCGGAAGGAATATAGGGGGGATTGGAGACCAACACGTCAAACGTTCCCCACTCGGTCTCACGATTGAGTGGTGACACGAGATTGCCCAAACGCACATCAACGTCGGCAGGCGAAATGCCCAGCGCATCGCGGTTGCGGATGCTCAGATCGACTGCACGTGGCTCAATGTCGATTGCGACGCACTGAGCACGCCCCGAGCGCTCAGACGCAATGGAAAGCGAGATGCAACCCGTACCGCACCCAACCTCGAGAACGCGCGCGCATCGAGTCTGACCCGACTCCCCATCCTGAGCAGGAGCACCCTTGGAGAACTCGCCCTCTTCGACAGACGCGGCACCCAATACGTCCGCATCCCCTTCGGCGCCATCGGCCGTCTCAATGGTCCCCTCGCCGTCCTCAAGCGTGTCAAAATCATCGTCACGCAGTTCGCGCTCGACGACGGGCGCCTCATCCTTTTCCTTTGCCGCGGCGATCTCGGCCTGCAGGGCAGCCTCGACCTCGGCGTTCCAGGGCAGCTCCACACGCCCGCGCTCGACTGCGGGAGCGGCTCCGATGATCTCTCGATCGAGATAGGCCAAGACCTCTTCAACCAACAGCTCGGTCTCGGGCCGTGGGATGAGCACGCCGGGCTCGCACATCACATCGATCGTGCGGAAGCTCGTCTCACCGATGATGTACTGCAGCGGCTCGCCCTTCGCGCGGCGCACAACGGCCGTGTGCATTGCGGCAAGCTCCTCGCTCGACATCGGTTTGTCAAAGTTCACGTATATCTCAGTGCGCGAGAGCCCGGTCACACCCGACAGCAGCCATTCGGCGGATAGACGCGGACGCTCGTCGCCCCGGTCCTTTAGGTAGTCGCGCGTCCAATCCAGGCATCGCCTGATGGTCCACGTCTCGTTCGCCATAGCGGCCTCCGTCCCTCGTATTGCATAGCCGCGATTCTACGGCACGGCCGACATGCGCCCCGTCGAGAACACCGAATTACAGCATTTCCCGTCCAAAAACAGTCCGTCTGCCCAAAACCTGACTGCTTGAAAAACGGGCCGCCGCCCCGAAGGACGACGGCCCGAACAGGCACGTTTGCAGCTGGGGCATCCCATGCCGCGCGGTCCGCGCGGCTCTTGCCCAACAGCCGAGAACCCGCTTACACGGCCTCGGCGAGCTTGGCGGCGCGGTCGGCAGCCGCCAGGGCGTCGATGACGTCGGACAGCTGATCGCCCAGCAGCACGCCGTTGTAGGTGGAGTTGAAGCCGATGCGGTGGTCGGTCACACGATCCTGCGGCAGGTTGTAGGTGCGGATCTTCTCGGAACGGTTGCCGTGGCCGATCTGGGCAGAGCGCTCGGCACCGAGCTCGGCCTGCTGCTTCTCGAGCTCCATCTCGTACAGGCGGGCACGCAGCATCTGCAAGCAGACCTCGCGGTTCTGGATCTGGGAGCGCTGCTCCTGAGACTGAACCACGGTGTTCGTGGGCAGGTGGGTGATGCGCACGGCGGAGTAGGTGGTGTTGACACACTGACCGCCGGGGCCGGAGGCGCAGTAGGTGTCGACGCGCAGGTCGGCCTGGTTGATCTGGATATCGATCTCATCGGCCTCGGGCAGCACGGCCACCGTCGCGGTGGACGTCTGGATGCGGCCCTGGGACTCGGTCTTGGGGACGCGCTGCACGCGGTGCACGCCGGACTCGTACTTCATGACGGAGTAGACCTTGTCGCCCTCGACCTTGAACTCGATGGACTTGAAGCCGCCTGCCTCGGAGGGGCTGGAGTCGAGCACCGTCATCTTCCACTTCTTGGACTCGATGAAGCGCTGGTACATCTTGAACAGGTCGCCCGCGAAGATGGCCGCCTCGTCGCCGCCTGCGGCGGAACGGATCTCGACGATGGTGTCCTTCTCGTCCATCGGGTCGCCCGGGATGAGCATGATCTTGATGTCTTCCTCGAGCTGGGGCAGCTTTGCCTCGTTCTCGGAGATCTCCATCTGGAGCATCTCCTTCTCATCGGCGTCGGCGGCGTCGTGCAGCATCTCCTTGGCGACATCGATATCGTCGAGGGCACCCAGGTACTCGCGAGCGGCCTTCACCAGGTCGGTCTGGTGAGCGTACTCCTTGTTGAGGCGGGTGAATTCCTTGATATCGCTGGCGACGGCGGGGTCGGAGAGCTTCTTCTCGAGCTCCTCGAAAGCGATGATGATCTTCTCAAGCTTGTCGCGCATGGTTGCTCCTTATGCGTTGGCTGTTGGCGAAATGTGAAAGAGGGCCTGCCGGCGAAGCGGCGGGCGCGGCGTCAAACGTAGCTAGAGCTTATCGAGCGCGATGTGCATGGTTCCTCCCGTAGTTTCCAGATAGGCATCATACCCCGCAACGCCCCACCACGCCAACGTACCTGCAAAACTCCCACAGGCTCGGCAGATGATCGGCGCGGCGGCTGCCCCGCGCGTCCGGCGCCATGGCGGTACCGCGCATCCGACACGGCGGCTGCCCTGCGCGTCCGGCACGACAGCCACTCGGCACGGTCGGCGCCGGGCATGAAAAAGGGCCGCACCCCGAAGAGAGGTGCGGCCCGAAGCGCATGTGCCCTTCTCGCTGGGACGCGGGGGCTTAGGCGTTGCTGCGGCGGCGCTTGAGCGCGATGCCGGCGCCGGCGAGGGCGACCGCGGCGGCCGCGGTGCCGCCGATGAGCATCAGCGAGTCGTCGCCGGTCTGCACCAGCTTATCGGAGCTGGAACCGGGTTTGCCAGTAGAACCGTTGGCACCATTGCCGTTGGAGTTGCCACCCTGACCACCATTGCCGGCGCCACCGTTGCCGGTTTCGCCATTGCCGGCGCCACCGTTGCCGGAACCGCCGTTGCCAGAGCCCGATCCGCCCTGGTCGGCGTTCTCAACGAGCGCGGCGAGGGCGTCCTTGAGTTCACGGGCGAGGCGATCGCCCTCAGCCTGGGACAGGTTGTCGGCGTTCTCCAGACCCGCCTTGGCGGCGTCAAGCGCATCCTGATAGGCCTTCCAGCTCTCGGGCGTGAACTTGGAGCCATCGGCAACGGCGCTGTCGATAAGCTGCTGCAGCTCAGTGCCCGCATACTTGAGCACCGGGCTGGAAAGGGCGCCTTCGATACCGGCCTTGAGATCGACGATCTGCTGGTAGGTCAGGCTTTCAGGAGCCTTGAGGGCCTCCTCGGCCGCCGCGACCGCCTTGTCGAGCGCCGCCATGGAATCGGTCGTCCACGCCGCCGTATCGACGGTCTTCGCACGGGCAACCAGGCCGCGCAGCGCCTCGACAGCGCCATCGAGGGAAGCATCGACACCGCGGGTCAGGAAGATCTCGGAAATCTGGGGGACAGTGCCCTTGGGCCATTCGAAGACGATGTCCTTGACCGCGGAAACGCCCTTACCGAAGGACAGGTCCTTGAGGACGCTATCGAGAACTCCAAGCTCAACCGTCTTGGTCGCGATTTCGGAGCGGAGCTCGCCAGTGTAGACGACTGCCTTCACCTTGACGGCGGGCTGGGCCGCCTTGGAGATGACGCGGACACCGTCGAAGGGCGCTCCGTCTGCGGAGAACGGATCGGACACGTGGTAGGTCAGCGTTCCCGCCTCGTCGGTAGCGGGCTGCCAAGCGGTCAGCACGCTCTTGTCGAGCAGGTTGCTGGGCGTCTTGCCCTGCTGCTCGACCGCGGTGGTCTCAAAGTCACCCCCAGCGTAGACCGGCACGTACTCGCCGCCGTTGATGCGCAGCTCGCCGATCTCGAACCAGCGCTCGGTGTAGGCCTTGGTGAAGCGGATGCGAATGAAGCGCGCGGTCTCGTCGACGCCCTCGCCGGACTTGATGAACATGTTGCCCGGGAAGTCCGTGGAGTGCGTCATCCACTTTGCCTCCTTCGCGGGCGCGTCCTTGCCGGAATCGGCGATCTTGCCATCGCTGTTGATGTCGAGGACCGTCTTCCACTCGGCGTCCGGAGCGTCGGCCCTATCGGCGACCTCGACCACGCCGAACCGGATGTAGTCGAGGCTGGTCTCGGGGACGAAGTACTCGACGCTCTTAATCGAGCGCTCCTGGCCCAGGTCGAAAACGACCTTGGTGCCCACGGAGGGACCGCCGCTGGACTTGGTGGCGGTGGCGACGTTGCCGTCGAAGATCTTGGCGACGTCGAGGGTCTGGGCGCCGGGCAGTTCGCTCTTCACGATGCTGGGCGCGAGGGAGTGCAGATAGCTGCCAGTGAGCGCCTTGAAGTCGACGGATGCCGCATCCGCCGCGGCGCGGTAGCCGACAAAGCGGGCGCGGACGGGATCAGCACCCTTGAGCGAGATCCACTCGATGCCGTTGAGGGAGTAGACGGGCTCCGCCCCCTTCACAACCTGGGCATCCGCGTTGGCGAGGACGACCTCGCGGCGGACCGAACCGAGGTCGACGGCGATGACGTCGCCCTTCTTAGGCAGGGCCACGGATCCATCGGTAGTCTTGAAGGAGCCATCACCCACACGGGCGGCGAGGTTCACGCCCGAAAGGTCGAAGGAAGCGTAGAGGCTGTCCTTGCTGTAGGAGAACTTCTCGAACGCATTGAACTCGAAGAGCTGGAACCAGTTGCCGGTCGCGGCGGTAGAGACGAACTTCACGCCCGTCGCCTCGACGCGGTCGAACGTGATGGTCTGCTCCGAAGCGGAAGTCGGCGCGGGGAGCTCGGCCCATTTGCCGTCCGCCGAGGGGACGTCGTCGGTGGTGTAGTAGAGCTTGGAGGAGTTGAACTTGTCGTCCCCTCCCTGCTTGAGGTAGACGGTATCGATGAACTTGGGAGCGCCGAACGAAAGCATCACGTAATCGTTCACCTGGGTGTTGCGGCTGCTCCAGAACTTGCTATCCGCGTTGCCGTCGACAACGTTGGCGATAGGGTTGTTCTGGTACTGCGGCATGTTGGTGGTCGCGGTCGCAGTCGCCTCGATCTTACCGAAGGCAGCATGGAGGTCGACGACGCGCCACCACTTGGCGGTCTTGACGCCGTTGACGACCTTGATGGCCTTCGCGCTCACGGGGCCGGCCAGCTGGATGGTCTGGGACTTGGCGGAGGTGATAGCGCCCGCCTCGTGCCAGACGCCGTCGGCGTCCTGGTAGTAGGCCTTACCTGAATCGATGACGTCGCCGGAGCCGCCGCCCTGCTTGAAGGTGATCGAGGTGATGGTCTTAGGCGAGTCGAACGTCACCTGGACAGCGGCGTCGACGGCGGTGGTGTCCCTGTCCTCACCCTCGTCCTTGAACCTGAACCACGCCTCGGTGTCCTTACCGTCGGAAGCGTGCTGAAGGGGCTTGCTTCCGTCGGCGGAGACCTGGTTGGCGATGCTCACGGCGCCGGTAAACACGGCGTTCTCGTCGAGCTGTTTGTTGACCATGATCTCGTTGATGGTCGGCCAAGCGTCTTGGCGGTTGTCGCGCACGGCGACGATGCGCACGCCCTCGACACCCTTGATGTCAAGCCCGGCAAGGGAGACCTTGCTGGCGTTGAACTCCTGAGAGCCCTCGACGTCGATCCACTGGCCGTCCTTGAGGTACTGGACCTTGCTGGCGTCCATGAAGTCCTTGCCGCCGCCCTGGATGAAGGTGACGGACTTGAGATCGAAGGGCTTGCTCCTCACCATGCCGAAGTAGTCACCCTCGACCAGCCTGTTCGGGCTCTGGTAGACGGCGCCGGTCTTGGGGTCGCCGTCGAAGACGGCGGCCGTGCTGCCCACGGGCGTGTCGGTGCGGCTGGTCACCAGCTTGGTGACCACGGCGTCGGGGTCGGCCGCCAGGGTCGCCTTCTCGGCGGTATAGGCGTCGAGAGCAAGGACCATCGGGGTGATGTGCGCCTTGCCGACGCGCGCGTACTCATAATGGTTGATGTACCACAGGGCGTGCCCGTTGGCACGCTCCAAGAGCCCGGCGCCCTCGGCGTACTTGGAGACGAGGGTGGACGCATCCCCCTCGATGCCGGCCTTCACGGCCTCGAGCTCGGCGAGCGCCGCGGCGGTCAAGTCATCCCAAGTGTCGAGCCAGGGCTTCATCTGCTCCGCCATCGCCTTGGTCCCGGCGTTCTCGCGATAGGTCTTGGCGGTGCGCTGCAGGTCCAGGAAGACCTTGGACACCTTGTCGACATCGGTTGCGGTCACCGTATCGGAGGAGAGCTTGGCACGGAAGTCCGCGAGCTCCTGCTTGATATCGGCAGACTCGTCGTTCTCCCACGTCGCGCCGCCGCCGTACATGCGCTTCATATGACCGGACAGCTCGCGCAGGGCGTTGGAGCCCTCCGTCTCCTTGCCCGAGTTGTGATCGATGTAGCTGAAGGACTTCTCCCACACCTGGTCGGCATGCTCGGTAGAGCCCCACAGGTTCCAAGTGAAGTCCGCGGTCATGAAGATGCCCTGCTTGGAAGGCTCGGACTGCTGCATCGGGTTGATGACGACGCCCTTGACCTGGCCCGGCTTGAGATCGGAGCCGAGGAAGTTGTTGTGTCCGCCCATATGCAGGGCGTCCTTGTCGTTGTCGGAGCAGGGCCAGTTGATCCACATGAAGGGAGCGACGCCCGAATTGTTCTTGAAGGTGGTGGCGAAGGCGTTGTCGATCTTGCCCCAGACCCGGCCGCCGGTGTTGATCACCTGGACGTTCTCGCCAAGGGTGCGGTACCAGTTCTCACCGTGGCCCATGTAGTCCACCGGACAGAAGATCAGCGTGTCCTTAAGACCGGGATACTTGAAGGTGCCGTCGGCATTCTTCTCGTTCTGGAGCGTGCGAAGCCATGCGGTCGTATCGTCGAGGAGCCTCTTGTAAAGCTCGCCCGTGTGCTTATCCGCGCTCTCGTTGGGGCCGAGCTGATACCCGGCATCGTCGGCGAGGATCGCGATCTGGCGCGTTCCCGCATCAATCACCTGGAGGAACTTGGCCTTCATGATCTTGAAGGTCTCGTCGTAGTTGTCCTTGGTGATGGGGTTGTGCATGAAGGGGTGCAACGCGTAAACGAAGCGCACTTTGGACTTGTTGCCCGCCTCTGCGAGGGGCTTGATCTTCTCGTCAATCTCCGCCTGGGTGTATTTCTCACGCCACTGGGAGTTGTGCTTGGGGTCGTCCTTGGGGGCGTAGAAGTAGGCATTCAGCTTGTAGTAGCCGCCCCACTCCATCAGCGCCACGCGGTCGCGGGTGCTCCAGGGATTGCCGTAGTAGCCCTCGATGAAGCCGCGGGAGATCACGTCGGCGTGATCGCTGGCAACCAGGGAGCGCAGCGAGCTATCGGCATCTTGCTGCAGGATCTGGAAGACCGTCGACAGGCCGTAGAACGCCGAATCGGTATCCTTACCCAAGACGATGATGCGATTGGCGGCGCCATCCTCGGCGGGAAGGAGCGCGACCAGGTTCGCATCGGTCTGCTCGAACAGCCCAGCATCGTAGGACAGCTTCTTCGCATCCACGAGCTGCTTGACATAAGAGTCAACCTGCTTGCCCGAACCGTGCACGCCGACGAGCACCGCAGTGCCGTTTGCCGGCACGGCGTCCGCGCTCTTGACGCTCTTGGCTTTGAGCTTGACTGCCTCATCGAGGCGCGCCTCGGTCTCGGCGTCGATGCCGTCTTCGACGACCGTCGTCACGTTATCGGCGAACTCGACCGAGCCCTCCTGGTAGACGACCTTTTGCGGTGTTGGGAATATTTGATAATCGCCCTCCTGAGCATGCGCTCCAACGGGCGTGAACAGCGTTCCCACGCAGGCCGCCGCCGTTACAGCGAGCGCGGCGATCCTGCGACGCATACTTTGCCTCATCCTGCCTCCTCGATTGGATGATGTGCCCCCATGCGCATGTCGACGCATTCCGACGGCACCTTACAAATTACCTACCATAGTTGTGTGATGGGTAATTGCATCTGTCGGAGCGACAAACGTTCAATATCGTCGGTAGACGGTCAATCGTTTCAGCAGTTGTTATTTGGATGTAATACCAGTGGTCTATGCGAGGCGGCAGAAAAAGCGGGACGCGATAACCGCCGCAATGGCGCCGGACATGAAAAGGGCCGCACCCCGAAGAGAGGTGCGGCCCGAAGCGCATGTGCCCTTCTCGCTGGGACGCGGGGGCTTAGGCGTTGCTGCGGCGGCGCTTGAGCGCGATGCCGGCGCCGGCGAGGGCGACCGCGGCGGCCGCGGTGCCGCCGATGAGCATCAGCGAGTCGTCGCCGGTCTGCACCAGCTTATCGGAGCTGGAACCGGGCTTCTGGCCCTGCGTCTCCCCGGAACCGCCGGGCTTGATCGGCTCGGCAGGGGTGAGCGGCGTCAAAGGCGTGCTCGGCTTGACAGGCTCGCTCGGCAGGATCGGAACCATGTCAGACGTCTCGCGCTCCTGAGCGCAGGCAACGGCAGACTCGAGCGCAGCACGCACCTTGTACACATCACCGTAGGTGAGAGTGTAGGAGCCAGCCTCGACGTCCGCATCGATGGTGGCAATCGTCTTGCGAGCGGCCTTGAGAGCGTCCTCGACCTTGGCAAGGGACTCGGAGGTGAAGTACTTGCCGTTGTCCACGATTGCCTGGGCGCGGCCAGCCATCATGCAGAGCAGGTCGTACTCGTACGGCTGGTACTTCTTGGCAGGCTCGGGAACCTTCTTGCCGAAGACCTTCAGCTCGACAACGTGGTTGTCGCCACCCTTTGCGTCCACCTTGCTATTGCCATACAGACGGACATAGCGGGCGCGAACGGGCTTTTCACCAGCGCCCTCATCCGCGGAACCAAAGAGCAGCTTTCCAGCCTCCGACTCGACATACAGGTCCTCCGTAGGCTTGACACCCAGGTTATAGAGGTCCTTTGTCTTATCCTCAGCGCTGTAGTAGAGCACCTTCGACGCATCGGCCGGGAACTTGGGGTCGTTAGACACGACCAGAGCGGTAGTGTCGTACGTGCGGGTATCGCCATAATAACGCCACAGCTGGACACCGGTGATGTCGCACTCACAACCCAGATCAACGGTCATGTACGCCGGCTTGTTCTGGCCGTCCTTGCCAAAAATAGCGTAATGGGCAGTACCGATAGAGCCATCCACTGCATTGCTCAACGGGGAGCCGGCATTGGTCGCGTCGCCAGCAGCGCCCACGAAGGCAGCGGAAGCGTTCTTGCCCTGGGCAAGGTTCTCGAACTTGGGCTCGGGAACCTCGGGCTGCTTGGGCAGCAGCTGGTTGTAGCCATCGGTCAGATTGACGAACGCATCGACCTGAGCGTCGCCCCGGGCGGCCTCGGCAGCGGCAATCAGCTGATCCATGCCAGCGGCGGCCCAGCTATCGGCCGTCACGGCACCCTGGACACCCTTAGCACGGGCGATGAGGCTCGCCAACGGCGCGCCAACAACCTCGTCGTAACCAAGTGCGCGGTCATACACGACAACATTGGAGATCTTCTCGGCAGCGGCCTTGTCGATCTTAATAGTGTCCTTGGCGACCGTGTAGTCAACGTTCTTCTTGTCGAACGCAGAACCGGCAATCTCGCCATTGACGTACAGCTTCATCATGCCGTTGTTCTCGCGAGCCACGGAGATGGAGGCCGGGTTGGAAACCACAACGTCGGAGACAGCAGTGACGCCGTTCATGGTGAAGACGGCCTTGCCCTCGCCGTTGATGGAGATGCTCCACTGGCTGCCCTGAGACAGGATGGTCTTACCGGCAACCGGGTTCACCACAGTCACCTCGGCGGAGAAGCCATCGGAGCCCTCAACGCTTGCGGCCTTGCGGGAGATGGTGGTGCACTCGGGCTCGGAGACGGTAGCGATAATGCCACCGGTGTAGCCGGTGCGAGCGATGGAGCCCTCGAGCTTGTTACCGGCAGCGTCGGTACCAGCGATAGCCTTGACCTCGATCTTGACGTTGTCGCCGTAAGGAGCGGGCAGCGTGATATCGAAGGTCTTGAGGTCGGCGTAGGCCTTGACGGCGTTGTCGGCCAGCTCGACCTTCTTGCCGTTCACGAGCACCTCGAACTTGGCACCGGACACATGCTCAGAAGCCTGGACACGTAGGGTGGTGTTGTTCTCGGTGTAGAGCTTGGACAGGATGGGGGCGGCGGTGTCGCCGTCCTTGGAAAGGTGCCAGATCTGGACCTCGCCGGGCTGGAGAGTCATCTCGATGGTCTGACCATGCTTCACGGTCTTGGGAGCCTCGGCGGCAGCCTTGTCCCCCTCGGTGTAGACATGGTCGAGCACGACATGATAGGAACCATCGGACTTGCAACCAATGCCGGAATCGAGCTTGAAGCTGATCTTCTTGGCAGTAGCAGCAGGGTTGCGCATGGAGATGATGCCCTCGTCGCCGGCGTTATTGAAGTCAGCGAAACCGTAAGCATCCTGCTTACCCGCCGCACCAGAGGTGCCGCTTGCCAGCGTTGCCGTGGAGGAGGGGTTGCCACCGACCCACTTGGCGTTGCGCAGCATATCGAAGTTCTCTTCCTCCCACTTGAGGAAGTCTGCGTTGATGAGGTACTTCTCGTCATTGAAGATCGAGTCGGAGTAGTAGAGCTCCCAGAACGCGGTACCGCGAGTGCCCATCATGTACAGGTAGTTGCGGAACTGCTCACCGTCCATGGAGTCGGCGGTGATACCCGTACCCTCCTTACCGAAGATCGGGTCGTGGTTGTAGATGTTGGCCATCGGGAACTGGAAGTCGTGATTCTTCACGAAGTCATAGTACGCGCCGTCACGATAGGTGAGCATGGCGTTCATCTTGTCGTCAATCACACCATTGGTGCGCTCGCCACGGTCGGCGGTGCACTGCATCCACACGGAGTTGGACCACTGCAGGAACCACGGAGACGGGTTCACATAGCAGGTAAGGGAGATCCAGAGCTTGTTGATCTGCTCCTCATCAGCGGTCTTCCAGACCTCGTCGAACAGGTCAATCCACTTCTCCCACAGATCGGTGGAGTGATAATAGCCGTTGGGGCCACCGAACATGTGCTGATGGCTCTCATCGTAACCAACCACGCCGTCGCCCGAATTGAAAGCGCCGTACTGGCCGCTATCGGCAAAACCGTCCCACTTCCAGTAGTTAACGCCGTAATCCTTCATCCACTTGACGGCCATGTCCTTGAACTTGGTCACGTAGCGCTGGTCGGCGACATCGATGGAGCCACCAGCAGCAGAGCCATTTCCGGCATCGGCGATGATGCCGGCCAGGTTGCCCTGGTAGTTGTAGCCGCCACGCGGGCCAATCCACACGCCAAAGTCAGAGCCGAGCTTCTGAACAAGATTGGACGACGGAGTCAAGCCATCGGGGAACTTGTTGTTGAACTGCCAGAAGCCCTCGTGGTTCAAGCCGTCCTTGCCGTCAACGGAGCCGTTGCGGCGAAGATCGTCGCCGGTCAGATACTGATCGGCGCTCTTGCGGTACTGGTTCCAGCCGTCGTCCACAACGTAAGACTCGATCGGACGGACACCTGTCTCGTTGAGATGCTTATCAACCGCAAGGAAAGACTCAATGATGTTCTGGTCATCGATGAACATCATGTTGTCGAACCAGGAGTTGTACTGGATACGGAAGTCCGAAGGCTTGGAAATCTGGTTGATGTAATTAAAGAAGTCCGCCTGGACAACGTTCATATCAGAACCGTCGGAGTGAGAGGCGCCGACTACGGTCTGCCAAGAAACGTACTTGCCGTCCTTGGTCAGCTGATTATCACGCTCGAAGTCGGCAAAGTTCTTGCCAGTCCAGTAGCGGGAGCGGCCGACCTTGGCATCGCTGTCGCCAGAGACGATCTGGGTGTCCGTCTCGGGGAACTCGGAACCGAAGAACATGCCCTCAGCATAGAACGGCTGACCAAGGATGGACTTCTCCATATCCATGGCAACCACGCCGCCCTTGTTGGTCGGGATGGTCCAGGTATTCTTGGCGTCCTTGACGTTCAGGTGCTCACCGTCGATATAGTTGAAGCGCTGGGTCTTGTCGGAAGACTCGATCTCCAGCCACTTGCGCATATAGTGATCGCCGTCGAACATGGCAACCTTCTGCGCGACGGTCACCGTAGAGGCACCGAACTGCTTGGGCTCGAAGTTGAAAGTCACGAGCTTGCCGGACTTGGCCTTGTCGTTCAGAGTCACATTCGTGTCTTTGACAACGGGCTCGCCCTTGAGCTCAAGATCAGACGCCTTCAGGACGGGACGCTCGGCATCGACGCCGGGAACAGAGGTGAATTGCTCGGACATCAGGTCAAGCTCGGCCGCGGAGGCAAAACCGCCCTGGCCCTTAGTCACCTTGATGCCGACAAATTGCTTGGAGCACTTTTCCTTAAGACCGAAGTACATCCACTTTGCTTGACCGTTCTCCCATACCTTGTCATAACCAGCGCGGAACACACTGGAGCCCTCGGCGTTCTGAAGCTTGCTCTCGGGCTCGAAGAGCCCCGCTTCGGTATCGGAGGCGTAGACCTCAAACTCTTGCCAACTGCCATTGGCATTGGCTTGCGGGCGCGGGAGGTAAGCGACGGTCTGGAACTCGCCCTTGGAGGCTCCACGGTCGATGGTCACCTTGTAGGGAGCCTTCTTACCACCGGAACCTTGACCGTAATTCGAATGCCAGTAAGTACCTGGGTTGCCATCGGTCAGGGCCGCCGCGCCACCAGCATCGCCGCCCTCAGTGGAGCTGGAATCAACTTTGGGGGTCCACCCGGAGGCATCGGCCGACGCGCGATCGACAACGCTCTTGTTGTCTGCAGTCAGAACATCGACCTCAGCGATATTGGCGGCTTTGTTCTTTTTGGCGCTTTCGTGATGGAAGGACTCCAGTACAACCAGGCGAACCTTCGTTGCGGTCTGGGGAGCATCCAGGTCGAGTGTCTGCTCACCCTGCTCCTTACCACTATTCAGCGAAAACTCCTGCACGGTCTTCCAGGAATCCCCTTCGGGAATCTGAACCTGCATCTTCAGGATTCGACCCGTACAGTCATACTTGGCAGTATTGTCAAAACGCGGAGTGTATTTGATCTTCTTGAAAGTCTTCTCCGCGTGGAAATTGAGTTCGAACCAAGGCTGGGTTTCGCCCGTCTGCTCCGTGGACGCCCAATACGTATTCGCCTTGCCATCAATGGCGTTAGAGGGCTTTGCCCCTTCCCCATCGTTATAGTCGATGGCCTCAACAGTGGTGAGTCCGGCGCCGGCACCGGGCTTAACGCTCGTAAGGGGCTTCTCAGGCTCAACGCGGTCAGCGTTGACGAGGCCCTCGATATAGAACTCCTCGGAACCCTCCGCAGGAGTCAGCTCGGTCTTACCTAGCTTATTCTCAATCTTTCCGGTTTTGAGACCCCCCCCTTCACGTCAAACGTACGGGAGATGGCGTTGTTGCCAATGGTGATGGAGCCATCCTTCTGTGAGACCACAACCTTGCCGTTCCCCGCATCGGCAATAGCCGGAACGGAGAAACCAAGGCCGGCCACGAGGGACGACGCGATCACCGCGGTTGCAAACAAACGCTTACTCATCTGCACCTCCTTCTCATTGGTGAGGGCCAGCGGGGCCGGGCGGCCCATTTGAACAGAACCCTCGATTACAAAACTTAACGAGCTTATAAGATTTCACTTTTTTCCTTTGGGACTAATGGGTTATTCAACTGCGAACGGTCGTAATTTGCCCATGAACGGTCACGATTGGTTCGTACCAGATACCAGTTAAACCACGCTTAGCTCTGCTTATTACTACTTGACATCTTGTTACTACCAGTTTGCTATCTTTCAGATTGCAATCAATAAGATCTTCTGATACTGCCAACAAAACAGGCCCAGTGAGGATCTCCAGAACATCGGGGTCGCGCAGCGTTGCAAACTGGGCACATTAAAAATAAAAAAGGGTGCACCCGTTTCATCGGATGCACCCCCAACTGCGTCGACGGCCGCGCGCTCGCAACAACGCCCCCCCTACAGCGCCGTCATGCTGAAGGAGAAGTCGCGGGTCTCGCCCGGAGCGATGACGGTGACGTTGCGCTTGTGCTCGAACACGTCATCCTCGCTGGTGAGCGTGGCGTGGCCGGTCCAGGGCTCGAGCGCGATGAACGGGGAGTTGCCCTGGCACGCGGACCAGATGCCGATGTACTTGAAATCCGCGAAGTCGATGCGCACGCCGCGACCGCTCTTGGTTCCGCGCAGGGTGAGCGTGCCGTCGGGGACGTCCGTGAGCATGACGGCATCGCGGGAGAACAGCTCGCGGGTGACGGGGAGGACGTCCACGTTCTCAACCGGGACGGTTGTCTCGTCGAACGTGAGCAGGCCACCCTCGGCGATAGTGGGGGCAACGCAGGTCCACGGCTCGGAGAACTCGATCACGTAATCTTCGAACGCCTCGTCCTTGGCGCCGGGCGCGGGGACGTTGAACGCAGGGTGGCCACCCACGGAGAAGGGCATAGCGGCGGCACCCGTGTTGGTAACGGAGAAGGTCTGGGTGAGCGTCGCCTCGCCCGTGATGGCGTAGGTCATGTTGAGCTTGAACTCGTACGGATACGCCTCGAGCGTCTCGGGAGAGCTGGTGAACTCGAAGGTCACCGCAGAGCCATCCTCGGCCACCCCGGCGACGCGGTGCTCGTTGATGCGGGCGAGACCGTGGCGCGGCATGCGGCATGTGCCCTGGGCGCTCTCGGCCTCATCGCCGCGCAGGGAGCCAACGATGGGGAACAACACAGGGGCGTGCTTGCCCCAAAACGTCGGGTCCGCCTGCCACAGATACTCGCGGCCATCGAGCGCGAGACTCGTGAGCTCGGCGCCCTTGGAGCTGATGGTGGCGGAAAGACCGCCCTTGGAGATGGTCGTGTTCGACATGGCGAAACCTTTCGGACGAAGATGGAGGCGCACCGGGCGCCCATGGTGAACGGCGCTTGCGACGCCATTGCACACCCCATTATCCCCCGTTTGGCCCTGTCGTGCGACGGGCACATTAACGTTCGGTTCCATATTGTTCGGTACCTTGACTATCATGCCGGGCACTCGTACCCTCGAGTGGACGAATTCGAGAGTAGGAGGAACAGACATGGAAACACCCACGCCCAGCGCGATCTGCCGGGCCATGAGCAGCATCGAGACACCCGAGGCACAGCAGGACGAGACGATCATGCGCGCCAAGCGCATTCTCAGGGGGCTCGGCTTCTGCGGCCATTACATGCATTTCCACGGCGGCGGCCGATCCGGCCAGATCCCCATCCTATGCATGCTCGACCGCTGCGGGGGGACGCTCTCCCAACAGGAGCTCGGCATGCGCTTTGAGATCAAGCCCGGTTCGCTCTCCGAGATCCTCTCCAAGATGGAGACCGCCGGCCTGATCGAGCGCACGCGCGACACCAAGGACCGTCGCCAGCTGTTCGTCCACCTCACTGACGAGGGCACGCGCCTCGCCCACCTCGAACACGAGAAGCGCGACCGCTTCCGCCGCAGCGCCTTCGCCGCTCTAACCGTCGAGGAACAGGAGCAGCTCGCCGAGATGCTCGAGAAGATCCGCGTCACCTGGGAGGAACTTGATGATTAAAACCCTCGTGTCATCCGTTCGCGATTACAAGCTGCCGTCCATTGCCACACCGATCCTGGTGCTGTGCGAGGTCGCCTGCGAAATGGCGATTCCCTTTGTCACGGCCAACCTCATCGACACCATCAAAGACGGTGCGCAGATCGCACAGATCATGCCCACGGCCGGCGTGCTCGTTGGCCTCGCGCTCGTCTCGCTGTTCTTCGGTGCGGCGGCGGGCGTCACCTGCAGCTACGCAAGCTGCGGTTTTGCCAAGAACCTGCGCCACGACCTGCTCTACAAGATCCAGACGTTCTCGTTCGCCAACATCGACCGCTTCTCGAGCTCGTCGCTCGTGACGCGCCTCACCACCGACGTCACCAACGTGCAGCAGGCGTTCATGCTCATCATCCGCATCGCCGTCCGCGCACCGCTCGTCTTGGTATTCGCCTTTGCCATGGCCTACGCCATGGGCGGCTACATCTCCTTTGTCTATCTGGCCATGATCCCGCTGCTCGGCTGCGGTCTGGGATTCATCATCCACAGGGTCGGGCCGATCTTCACCCGCGTGTTCCGCAAGTACGACGCGCTCAACGAGTCGGTCGAGGAGAACGTGACCGGCATGCGCGTGGTCAAGAGCTACGTGCGTGAGAACTATGAGAAGGAGAAGTTCGCCCGCGCCGCCGAGGATGTCCGCATCGACTTCACCCGCGCCGAGAAGCTGCTCGCCCTCAACAACCCGATGATGAACCTGTGCGTCAACGGTGCCTTCGTCGTCATCATCTACCTGGGTTCCAAGCTCATCATCACCAGCCAGGGCACTCTGTTCGACGTGGGCCAGCTCTCCTCCACCTTCACCTACGGATTCCAGATCCTCATGAGCCTCATGCAGCTCTCCATGATCTTCGTGATGGTCACCATGTCCGAGGAGAGCGCGAACCGTATCGTCGAGGTGCTGAACGCCGAGCCCACCATCACGAACCCCGCCGAGGCCGCACGCGAGGTCGCGGACGGCTCGATCGACTTCGACCATGTGAGCTTCAAGTACTCCGAGCACGCCGAGCGCCAGGCACTCGACGACATCGACCTGCATATCGCAAGCGGCGAGACCGTCGGCATCATCGGCGGGACCGGTTCCGCCAAGTCCACGCTCGTGAACCTCATCGCACGCCTGTACGACGCGACCGAGGGCACCGTGCGCGTGGGCGGGCGCGATGTGCGCTCTTACGACCTCGATGCGCTGCGCCACGAGGTGGCCATGGTGCTGCAGAAAAACATCCTGTTCAGCGGCACCATCGCGGAGAACCTGCGCTGGGGCGACGAGAACGCCACCGATGAGGAGGTCCGCGAGGCGGCCCATCTGGCCTGCGCCGACGAGTTCATCGACGGCTTCCCGAAGGGCTACGACACATGGATCGAACAGGGCGGCTCCAACGTCTCGGGCGGTCAGAAGCAGCGCCTGTGCATCGCGCGAGCCCTGCTGCGCCGTCCCAAGATCTTGATCTTGGACGACTCCACGAGCGCCGTGGACACCAAGACCGACGCCAAGATCCGCGCGGGCCTCGCCGCATACCTGCCCGAGACCACCAAGCTCATCATCGCCCAGCGCATCGCCTCCGTGCAGGACGCCGACCGCATCATCGTGATGGAGGGCGGCCGCATTGCCGCAATGGGCACGCACGAGGAGCTGCTCGAGACCTCCGAGATCTACCGCGAGACGTTCACCTCGCAAAACAAGATGGGTGAGGAGACCGTGGACGGCGACGGCTCCCAGAACGCCGATGACGATGCGCCCGCAACACGCGAGACCGGCGACGCCGATCGTCAAACCGCCGCAGAACTTACCCACGCATTCGAAACCACGATGCAGGAAGGGGGTGAGGCCCATGAGTAAGCCCGCCAACAACGTACGCGCCAGGGGCTCCAGGCCCGGCACGCTCAAGCGCCTCGTCAAGATGCTCTTCTCGTTCTATCCGGTCCTGCTTCCGCTGGTGATGCTCGGCGTGGTGCTGTGCGCCCTCATCAACTCCATCGGTTCGGTCTTCCTGCAGAAGGCCCTCGAGGTCATCTCGACCTCTTGGCAGACCGGCGATTGGGCCGCAGCGCGCCCGCAGATCTTGGGCCTCGTGACCACGCTCGCCGTCATCTACATCATCGGCAACCTGTCCTCGCTCTTCTGGAACCGCTACATGGGCGTCGTTACGCAGGGTTCGCTCATGAAGCTGCGCGAGAAGATGTTCAACCACATGCAGGACCTGCCGATCCGCTACTTCGACACCAACCAGCGCGGCGACATCATGTCGCACTACACCAACGACATCGACACCCTGCGCCAGATGATCTCGCAATCGCTGCCAAACCTGGTCATGACCGTCATCGTTTTGACCACGGTGTTCAGCATCATGCTCTACTTCTCGGTGTGGATGTGCCTGGTCATCGTCATCGGCGTGCTGTGCATGGTCGCGCTCACCAAGGTGCTCGGCTCAAACTCCGCCCGCTTCTTCATCGCGCAGCAGCGCGAGCTCGGCGTGGTCGAGGGTCATATCGAGGAGGTCATGGGCGGCCAGAAAGTCGTGAAGGCGTTCTGCCACGAGGCGGCCGCTGAGGCCGATTTCGACGAGCGCAACGAGCGCCTGTTCGAGGTGTCCCAGAAGGCGAACATGTTCGCCAATATCCTCATGCCCGTCCTCATGAACCTCGGCAACCTCATCTACGTGATGGTTGCCCTGGCAGGTGGCGTGTTCCTCGCGCTCGGCGTTCCGAATCTGTCCATCTCGGGCCTGCCGCTGTCCATCGCCGTGGTGGTTCCGTTCCTCAACATGACCAAGCAGTTCTGCGGCCAGATCGGCCAGATCTCCCAGCAGATCAACGCCGTGGTCATGGGCCTGGCGGGCGCTGAGCGCATCTTCGCTCTTCTCGACGAGGAGCCCGAGACCGACGAGGGGTACGTCACGCTCGTGAACGCCCAGGTCAACCCGGATACCTGGGAGATCGAGGAGGCCGACCACCATACCGGCCTGTGGGCCTGGAAGCACCCGCACCGCGCGGACGGCACCGTGACCTATGTACCCCTGCGCGGCGACGTGCAGATGGACGACGTCGACTTTGGCTATACGCCCGACCACGAGGTTTTGCACGGCGTGTCCGTGTACGCCAAGCCCGGTCAGAAGGTCGCCTTTGTGGGTGCCACCGGCGCGGGCAAGACGACGATCACCAACCTCATCAACCGCTTCTACGACATCGCCGACGGCAAGATCCGCTACGACGGCATCAACGTGAACAAGATCCGCAAGGCAGACCTGCGCCGTTCGCTCGGCGTGGTGCTCCAGGACGTCAACCTGTTCACCGGCACCGTGATGGACAACATCCGCTACGGCAGCCTTGAGGCCACAGACGAGGAGTGCATCCATGCCGCCGAGCTCGCGGGAGCCGACGACTTCATCCGTCGCCTGCCCGAGGGGTACGACACCATGCTCACCGGCAACGGCTCGCAGCTCTCGCAGGGACAGCGCCAGCTCATCTCCATCGCGCGCGCCGCGGTTGCCGATCCGCCGGCGATGATCCTGGACGAGGCGACGAGCTCCATCGACACGCGCACCGAGGCCATCGTGCAGCGCGGTATGGACGCGCTCATGCAGGGTCGCACGACCTTCGTGATCGCCCATCGCCTGAGCACCGTGCGCAACTCCGATGTCATCATCTGCCTGGACCACGGACGCGTGATCGAGCGCGGCACGCACGACGAGCTCATCGCCAAGCGCGGTTACTACTACCAGCTCTACACCGGCGCGTTTGAACTCGAGTAAGCCCGCCCTTCGATGCGGGGCGAGACGGGCGCTTCCGACGAGCGGCCCGGACGCCCCGCTCCGGACAGGTCGTTGGCAGCGCGGCTCGCGGCCGTTGGAGGCCGTTGGTGGCTGTCGGAAGCCGTTGGATACTGCTGGAGGTTATGAACGATTAACTCCCTGCCACCTGTTTTGAGTGCATTATTTCCGCAGGTAGATACGTGTACAAAAAAGGAGCTTATGAACGAATGGTTCATAAGCTCCTTTTCTTGGCGGCAAATCGTTCATAGCCTCACGAGCAGCCGCGCCATTCACGCCCGCACGCGTTGGCCAGGCACGACTACTTACCCGCGCGGCGCTCACGATCCTCGAGGGCGCGCTTGAGGGCGTCGATATCGGCCTCGGTGCGCTTGGACTTACGCCAAAGGGAGAAGACGAAGGCGAACAGGGCGAGCAGGATGCCCACATACGCAGCGAGCACGTAGGGGGCGGCGGGCAACACGGTCGAATAGACCTCGGAGAGAATCGGATCCATTTAATCCTCCTTGGACGGGATAGGCGGCATGTCGCCCGCGTGGGCGGCGGGGTCAGCGGCAGAGTCGGCCGCACGGTCGGTAGCGGGGTCGGCAACGCGGTCGGCAGCGGGGTCGGTCGCAACCAGCGCGGCGGCCTGAGCCTGCAGGCGCTCGAGCGCCTCATCGGCCGCGGCGCGCTGAGCCGAGGCATCGAGCTCCTCGAGGCGCTCCTTCAGCTCCTCCACCTCATCCGCGGCGGTATTGACCCGCAGGGCATAGCGATACAGGGCGAACGCGATCATGCACATGCCGAACAAGCCGAGCAAGAACGGAATGAGCATCGCCGGCGGCAAGCCCGAATCGGTCCGGAACACCACGGGGTGCACGGAGCTCGGCACCAAGCGCGTGATGAAGAACGAGATGGGCGCATCGATGAAGGCGATGATGCAAAACACCGCGCCAAAGCGTGCGGAACGCTCGGGATCGTCGAGCGCGTTACGCAGGATGAAGTAGCCGATCACCAGCAACATGAGGATGAAATACGTGGTGAGGCGCGGCTCCCAGACCCACCAGACACCCCACTCGAAACGCGTCCACACGTCGCCCGAGATCATCGTGGCGATGATAAACACAAGCGTGACCTGCATTGCCGTGCGAGATGCGCGGTCGTGCGCACGGTCCTTCGTAGCAAGGAAGCGGGCGGCGAAAAAGGCGGCAACCGCCATCGCCGCGAACGACGCCACGGCCACGGGGACGTGCAGATAAAAGATTTTTTGGCTGAGCAGCAACTTGGTGGTGACCACCTGACCGGCGATAATCGCGGGCTCTGAGAGCCTCGCTCCCTGTACCAGCGGAGCCACCGTGAACGTCCACACCACGTCGATCGCAGTGAGCACGGCGCCTATCGCGAGCAATGCGGGCACCAGCCTGTCGGCGAGCTTCTCGCGCATCTTGCTCCCTTCCATGCAGATAGCAGGCAACGGACGCTTACGCCACGAACCTGCGATTTTCGTCATTACATACTAGCGCATGCCGCACGGGCGCAACCCCGATAGATGGAGGCGGAGGCAACGCACGACACACGGCGCGCGACACGCAACGCACCGCACACGGCGCGAGGGCACGGTCTCGATGGAAACCGGCAGATCATGGAGCGCTAGGAATCGAGGGCGAATTCGTACAATCCCCACGCGGCGGTGACCATCACCACGTCATACGCGGCGGCGAGCGCCAGGCTCCGCCAGAACGTGGCAAAGGTTCCCTCGACGCCCATCAGCGCAACACCGGTCGCGGAGACGCAAGCGTACAGCAGTGGAAATGCCACGGGGATGAACAAAATCGCGAGCAGCACGTCGCGGCCGCGCGTGTCAATCGCCATGGTGGACAGCAGCGTACCGACCCCCGCCACGCCGATCGTACCGACCAACAGCGGCAGCAGGATCATGGGAGTCGTGGGCGGCAGCTCGGCACCCGAAAGGAAGAACACGAAGAACAGCGGAACCGTGACCAACTCGACCATCAGAAGGAACAGCAAGTTGGACGTCGCCTTGGCAAGAAACACCACCGCGCGCTCGATCGGCGCGAGCAAAATGCCCTCGAGGCAACCCGACTCGGTCTCATGGCCGAAACTGCGATTCAAGCCCAGCAAGCTCGTGAACACGATGAGCGCCCACAGCAGGCCGCCCGCGAAAGACACGATCTGCAGCTTGTCTCCCACCTGAGCGAGCGCGGCGCCGTAAATGGTGAGCACGAGCAGCGAATAGACGATCATCGACGTGAGCATCTCGCGCGTACGGAGCTCCTGCCGAACGTCTTTGGCAAGTAGGGCCCTGTACTGCGCGAACGCAGAGGGGCGCGGACGCTCGGCCCGATCGACGCCGGATTTCCCGCGATGCATCCCGGCCATTTACGCCACTCCCATTCCAACGGTAGCCAAATACAGGTCTCGGAAGGCCGCACAGTCGATCTTGGCCGTCTCGGCACACACCACCGCGCGTCCGCGCGCCATGATGAGCGCGTGGGTACACAGGTCAAAGCCCTTTTCGAGGTCGTGGCTGACCATCACGAACGTGCGCCCGTCGCGAACGCGGGCGATCAGACGATCGAAGAGCTCCGCGGCATGCGGATCGAGGCCCGAATACGGCTCGTCGAGCAGCACGAGCTCGGGGTCGTTGATGAGGGCGCGGGCAATGGAGAGGCGCTGCTGCATGCCGCGCGAGAAGGTGCGGGCACAATCGTTCGCGCGATGATCGAGCTCGACCAGGCGCAGCAGCTCATCGATGCGAGCACCCGCTTCCGGTCCCTCCAACCCGTACAGGCTCGCAAAGAACGCCAGGTTCTCACGTGCGGTCAGGTCGCCGTAAAGCATCGACTTGTGCGAGATGAGACCGATGCGGGAACGCAAGACGTCGGGCTCTTCAAGGGCATCGACACCGAGAATCCGCAGCTCACCGCCAGTCGGCCGCGTCAGAAGGGCAAGCTCGCGCAGAAGCGTGGTCTTTCCGGCGCCATTGGGGCCAAAGATGGAGAGGAACGCGCCCTGTGGCAGCTCCAGGTCGAGGCCGTCGAGCGCACGACGGCCTCCGAACTGCTTGACGAGCCCTCTGGCCTCAATGGCGAGCGGCGCTGCGGATTCGGGGACAGGGCTACTCATGCAGCTCACCCTCGGCACAAGATGCGGCCGCACGCTCGCGCTCATCGGCCGCCAAAAGCGGCGTGGCGCGGCGGGGCGCGAACGCGAGCACGATGCCCAACGTGGAGATCGCGCCACCCGCCCACGTGAACAGAATGAGCGGATTCACCTTAACGTTGAGCGACAGACTGCCGTCCGGGTTCAGACCCTGGAACGCCACGAACAGGTCCTCGAGCGGGAACGTGATGACGGCTGCGTCGAGCGTGGTCTGACTCGTGGCGGCCGCGACCTTCATGGAGGGCGCCACGTGTCCGAGCGGCCGCCCGGTCTCAGCGTTCGTCACGTCGAGCTCAACGCGCATGATCTCGTTGTTCTGATCGTCGGAATAGCGCTCGCTGTCCGTGAACGTAAGCTCATAGGCGCCCACGCGCACCGACTCGCCGGCCTCGCCCGCCAAGTTCACCGTTGCCTCGCGCACATACATCATGGAACCCACCAGGCCCACCACCACGATGGCAACGCCCAGGTGGCACAGGTAGCCGCCGGCCTGCGCGGGCGAGCGGCGGAACAGGTTGACCAGCGCGAGCGGCATGCCCTCGCCTTTGGCGCGCATGCGGCCGCGCACACCGCGGCCCAACAAATACAGCGAGCTCGTGAACAGCAGGGCGGCAGACGCGAAGGCGAGCACCGTCAAACCGAAGTAATAAACCGCGGGACCCTGCTCGGCAAGCGCCTCGCCCGCCGCCCCGCCGGCCGCGATGATCTCGTGATACTCGGGAACCAGCACCAGTGCGAAGTACGCCATGAGCGCAACGAACACCGCCGCGCCGGCGATGGCGGGGACGCGCATGTGGCGGGCGAACTTGGCGCGGTCGGTCTTGCGCCAGCCCAGCATGGGGCACACGGCCATGAGCAAAACCACGAACACAGCCACGGGACGAGCCACGGCATTGTACGCGCCAGCGGCAACCACCGCGCCGCCCAGCGGCATCCAACTCGGCAAGGCGCTCGACACCGTGAGATAGGCCACGAGCACGCCGGCCATGAGCATCACGATATTGGTCAGGTAGTACGACCCGTTCTTGGAGATCATGGACTCGATCTCACCATCGTCCTCGCCAAACTCGGCATGGCGGTACGCGACGCCCAGCAAGAACGCCAGTCCGCTCACCACCATGATGGCGAGGAAGAAATAGGTGGACACCGGGTCCTCGGCAAACGCGTGCACGCTCTGCACCAGGCCGGAGCGCGTGATGAAGGTGCCGAGCACCACGAAGATGAAGGTGATCGTGGCCGACAGCATGCTCCAGCGCTTGAAGATGCCGCGTTTGCGGTACATCGTGAAGCTATGGATCATGGCGACGCAGGTCAGCCAACTCATGAGGCTGGCGTTCTCCACGGCGTCCCACGCCCAGAAGCCGCCCCAGCCGAGCACGACGTAAGCCCACACCGCGCCCAGGCCCATGCCGATGGACAGGAAGATGAATCCGAACACCGCCATGCGGTCGCACAGCTCGACCCAGCGCGCGGACAGGTCGCCGGTGATGAGCGCGGCCATGGCGTAGGCGAACGGGATGGTCATCGCGGCGTAGCCGATGAAGGTCGCCGGCGGGTGCAGGATCATCGCCCAATGCATGAGCAACGGGTTCATACCGCCGATCTTGGACGCCAGCGTGCCGTCGGCGTTGAGGTACTCCGCGGCCGTGGCCATAAACGGATTGTTGGACGCCGAAAAGACGAGCGTGGCGGTGAACAACGCGACCACGATCTCGGTCACGCCGAGGGCCGCGCACGTGAGCCCCTCGCTCGCACGGCGGCGACGGTACGCCTGGGCCGCGGCGAATGCGGAGATGAGCCACGTCCACAGCAAAAGCGAGCCCTGGCGGCCGGCCCACACGGCACTCACGCGGTAGAGCGGCTGCAGGGGGCTATCGGTCGCGGGACAGTTCGAGACCACGTAGGCCAGGGTGTAATCCTCGGTCAGCATGCCCATGAGCACAATGCCCACGCAGGCGGTGAGCAGCGCGAAGGAGGCGTACACGAACGCGTATCCGGTGCGTGCCAGACGCGAGCTCGGACGCTTCGAACCCGCGATGAGCATCAACGCCGAAACGACGGAAAACACGAGCGCCAGGCTCTGCAGGGTATTGCCAAGAGTTGAGGTCATGGGAAACCTTTCTGGTGCGAAGGGGCGCCCGCGCGCATCCCCGAAGATGCAAGGCGGGCGCCCAACCGACGCACCGGGGCCCCGGACGCGCATTCACATCCGGGGCCCCGGCAACGCCGTGAACTACTTTGAAATGGAGGAGTCGATGGCGGGCTGCTCCGTTGCGACGAAGATGCCATCGGAATCGAGGTGACCCGAGAGCACGACGGCAACGCCGTCGGCGACCTGCTCGTCGAGGCCCCCGTCATACACCACCTTCAACGTGGCGCCCTGGGACTCGATGACAAAGCGGTAATCCGCGCTGGCATCGTTGACCTCGCCCTGGATGTAGCCGCACACCTTGGTGTCCTCGAACATCATGGTGTCAGCCTGATCGATGAGGCCCTTGACGGTGAGGGAGCCCTCGGCGCTCTCGTACTTGGAGGGGCACTTGGTGACCATCTCGGTGCACTTGAGCATGGGCGGGTTCTCGACCGTGCCGGTGCAGATGGCGACGACGCCCGAACCGAAGGTCGCGGGCAGCGCGCCCTCGTAGACGACTCGGACCGACTCGCTCCCGTCACCCTCCTCGGGGGTGATGTCAAAACGGACCGCGGTGCCGTCCGTCTCGATCGAGCCGTCGACAACCGAGCCGGTGACCTGGACCTTCTTGCCGGCGTAATCGCCGGTGAGCAGGTCGCCCACCGTGAGCGACGAGGCCGCCCCGCCGGAGCCGGCGATGGCGACGATCACGAGCATGGCGATGGCGACGATACCGCCGGTCACCACCAGACGGCGCTTGGCCTTCTTGTTCATGAGACTCCTCGGAAACCGAAAACGTTTGTGCGCCGCGGAGCGCACGTGCAAGCGATAAGTATACAATGTGCGCTGTCGCTCAGGACACCCTGTCGACCCTATTTCCGCAGCGTCCGCATGACATTCAACGGGAGACGACCATGCTTTTGGCCATCGATATGGGCAACACCCAAACCGCACTCGGCCTCTTTGACGGCGACGAGCTTGTACACGCATGGCGCATGCCCACGGACCGCACGCTCACCAAAGACGAACTGCACGTCCGCCTGCTCGGCTATTTCCACAAAGACGGCCTGGACCTGGGCTGCGTCCACGCCATCGCGTTTGCCGGCGTGGTGCCGCAGCTCATGCGCGAATGGGAGGGCGTGGCCCGAGACATGGGCGCGCGCCTGATGGTCGTGGGCCGTGAGACCGCGGCCGTTACAAGCATCGACGCGCCCAACCCGGCGGAGGTGGGAGCCGACCGCATCGCCAACGCCACGGCGGCGGCCGCGCTGTACGGCGCACCGAGCATCGTGGTCGATTTTGGCACCGCCACCAACATCGACGTGGTCGACGAGCGCGGCGCCTACATCGGAGGGTGCATCGCGCCGGGAATCCGCATCTCGCTCGACGCTCTAACCGCGCGCGCCGCCCGATTGGCAAGCGTCCCGCTCGAAGCGCCCAAGGCCACGATCGGCCACACCACCGTGGAGGCCGTGCAAAGCGGCACCGTGGTGGGCGCCGCCGCGATGGCCGAGGGCCTAATCGCGCGCATCAAGCGCGAACTCGATTGCGAAGATGCGACCGTCATCGCCACCGGCGGCCTTGCGCGCGTGGTGGCCGAGGCCACCGACGCGTTCGACCACGTCGACCCCCAACTCACCATCAAGGGCATCTGCGAGATCTACCGCCGCCTGGCGTAAAGGGTCGAACGCTACAGCGTGCCGAGCTCGGCGACGACGTGGCCCACGCGATCCTCGGGCTCCTTGACGTCGATGCCCTCGTAGCGGAAGAAGCGCGCCGGGTTGTGCATGAGGTCCTCGAGCGGCACCAGCACAAAGTCGCGCTCTCCCAGACCGGGATGCGGCAGGCGCAGCTTGTTGCCGCCGTGAATCTCGTTGTCCATCCACAAAAGGTCGCAATCGATGGGGCGCGGGCCGTTTGCCTTGGCCTTGCCGGAGCGGTCGCGGCCCAGCTGCAGCTCCACCTTGCCCAGCTCATCCAGCAGGATGAGCGGCGCCAGCTCGGTCTTGATCTCGATCACCGCATTGGCAAAGGCATCCTGATCCGTTTCGTAGGCGGGCTCGCTCTCGTAAATGCGCGAGCAGCTCGACACACACGTCATGGGGATCTGGGCAATGAGGTCGCGCGCGGTGCGGATGTTCTCCAAACGGTCGCCCTCGTTGGAGCCGAGCGCCACGTAGGCGCGGCGCGGCTGCGGGCGGGCGATCGCCCAAAAACCATTCAGGAACTGGGCGAACCCGGCAACGTTGTGCACGCGCACGATGTTTGCGCCCTGCTCGATGGCGCCCAGGCACACGCCGAACGTGGCGATGTCGCGCTCCCTGGCGTTTGCCACGCCCGAGATGGCGCCCACCAGGCGCTTGCGCGATACGGCACACAGCGTGGGATAGCCCAGCGAGGCGATCTTGCCCAGCTCGCGTTGGATAACGATGTCCTCGTTGGCCTCCTTGCCAAAACCCGAGCCCGGATCCAGGCAGATGCGCTCGCGGGCCACGCCTGCGTGTATGAGTGCGCGGGCCTGGTCGGACAGGAAGCCCATGACGCGACGCATGATCGGGGCCGAATCGGGCAGGGTGAAGCGGCGGAGCTGCGCGGAGCGGCTGCCGTTGTATGCGGTGGCCCCGGAGCGCGCCATCACGGACGCAAGATCGTCGCTGGAAGGTGCGTCTTCGACCGATGCGCTCACGGCATCCGCGTCGGTCGCATCGAACGCCACGGCGGCAGATGCGCCGGGGGCCGGCGCGGCCTGCTCGGCATCGGCTGCGGGAGCCGGCGCGTCGAACGGCAGCTGCGGCTGCAGGGGCTGCACCATGCCGGAGATGAGCTTTGCCTTGGCGGCGCGCTTGGACTTGCCGGTGGCGCCCAGCGCGCGAGCGGCCTCCTCGGCCTCGCGAGCCTTCTGCGCCATGAATGCGGCGGCGGAGGTGTCGAGCTGGACCTCGGTGTGCGTGCGGGGACGCTCGACGTCGGCAACCTCGCCGGCATGCATGACCACCAGGCCGCAGTCGCTCTCCTTGACGAAATCGACCATGCGCGGGTCGGTGAAGCCCGTCACGTCGTTGACGATGGAGGCTCCCACGCGGACGGCCGCCTTGGCGACTTCCACATGGCGGGTATCGATAGACACAACGGCGCCGGCTTTGGCGAGCGCCTGCACGACCGGCAGCACGCGGCGCGCCTCGGTGTCGGGATCGACCGGGGTGAAACCGGGACCGGTCGACTCGCCGCCGACGTCGATGATATCGGCGCCATCGTCGAGCATCTTGAGGCCGTGCGCGATTGCGGCGTCGGTGTCGAGGTGCTCGCCACCGTCGCTGAAGGAATCGGGCGTGACGTTGAGGACGCCCATGATGCGCGGGCGGTCGAACTTCAGCTCGTATTTTCCGCAGCGCCAAACTTTGGAATCGCGTGCCATGAGGATCCTTTCGAAACAGACAAACTCGTTCTATTGTATCCAGCCCACTCGTTTTACGTTGCGCGAATGTCGTGGCACGCGGGGATAGAGAGGCCGAGAACGCCCTAAACCTCGAATGCCCGCGCGATATCGCAGCAGATGAGCAGGGCGGCGCGCTCATCCAGGAGCGTCGGCAACCAGGCGAGGCTTTCGCCGAACCGCAATCGCAGCGCCACCGCCATCTAGTATAGTTAGCCATGCGATACCCTACTGGGCCCATTTCGTCGGCGCACGCAGCGCCGAACGGGCCCTTCGACATATCCGGCGCTGTGCGCCGCCGAAGGAGACCATCATGACCGACACCGCTTCCCGCACGCTCAAGCTCGCCTCGTGGAACGTCAACGGCCTGCGCGCCGTGCTCAAAAAGGACCCGAGCTTCACCGGCATCGTGGCCGAACTCGACGCCGACATCCTCGGCCTGCAGGAGACCAAACTGCAGGAGGGTCAGGTCGAGCTCGACCTTCCCGGTTATCACCAGGTGTGGAGCTACGCTGAGCGCAAGGGTTACTCCGGCACGGCCGTGTTCTGCCGCGAGGAGCCCCTTTCCGTACGTCACGCAGACGCCGTGCTCGCAGCCGGGCGCGCCGCAGGCCTCTCCGACGACGAACTCGAACTGGTCGCCGTCGCCGCCACCGAGGGTCGCGTGTGCGCCCTGGAGTTCGAGCGCTTTTGGTTCGTGGACGTGTACACCCCCAACGCGCAGGGCGAGCTCGCCCGTCTGAGCACGCGCATGGCTTGGGACGACGCCTACCGCACCTTCCTGCGCTCGCTCGAGGACGAAACGGGCAAGCCGGTTGTGACCTGCGGCGATTTTAACGTCGCGCACAACGAGATCGACCTCAAGAACCCTAAGTCCAACCGCGGCAACGCCGGCTTTTCCGACGAGGAGCGCGCGAAGTTCGGCGAGTTGCTGGATGCGGGGTACACCGACACGTTCCGCGCCGCCAACCCCGACCTGGAGGGCGCCTACAGCTGGTGGAGCTACCGCTTCAACGCGCGCAAGAACAACGCGGGCTGGCGCATCGACTACTTCCTGGTAAGCGACGCAATCGCCGACCGCGTGCGCGCCTGCGGCATCCGCAGCGACATCTTTGGCTCCGACCACTGCCCCGTCACGCTGGAGATCGAACTGTAACGACAACGGCTTATGGGTAAGGCGCGAAGCAGCGTGCGGGCGCGCGGCGAGGAACGCGACCCGCACCGAGGGTGACAATGTCAAAAATGAAGCACTGCAACCGCGCATTTTTCGACATTGTTACCCTCGGTGGCATGTTGGGCGGCACACGGGACGGCGTGCGGAACTGCGAGGCTACACCGCCACCCGTTTATTCAAGCACGCGAGCAAGGAAGCTCGTTCCGTTTTGAGGTGCGTCGACGCCGAAATAGTCGGCAACCGTCGCACCCACATCGGACAACGTGGCCCTCTCCCCAATCGTCCCCGCCTTCATGCCGCGGCGATGCACCAGCAGGGGCACGCGCTCACGCGTGTGGTGCGGATGCCCGATGGTGGGATCGTTTCCATGGTCGGCCATGACGACCAAAACGTCCTCGTCCCCAAGCACCTCAAGAATCCCGGCTATCCCCGCATCTGCGACACGCAGGCGATCGACATACGCCTCGACGCTCTCACGATGGCCGCTCAGATCCGTCTCCTGAACGTTCGCGCAGATGAAACGGTCTCCCTCGGCTTCGATCAACTCGCGCGTGCGCGTCAGGACCTCCGCCGTATCCACGATGGACTCGCTCGTCCCAAAGCGGTTGGCGCACACATCCGCGACCTTGCCGAGCAGGCGCACCTCGACCCCGGCCTCGCCCAGGATATACGGGGCCTGCACGCGCTCATCGACGCCATATCCCATATGGATGCAATGGTAGTCGTTGACGTAGACGCCGGACGCAGGGGCGTTCACGCCGATGTACTCGCCATGTTCCTCGATGGCGCCCAGCAGGTTGTCCAGATGAACCCCACGCCCGCCGAACGTGATGACGCGCGGAACGCGGGCGATGGACCTGACGATGCGACCGACCTCGAGCTCTCGCTCGAAGTCCATATCATCAAGCGCGGCCGTGACGTTGAAAGCCTGACCGGGGTCGCACTCGACGTTGTCGGCCACCGTGCAGCACCCGTCTACCACGATGAGCCTCAGCCCGGATTCCGAACGATGAATCTCAACGTCGAATCCACCTTCAGAAAGCGCGCGGGCGATTTCGTCGATCTTGCCCTGGATGGGTTCGCCAAAGGGATGCGCGGGCTTCGTGCCCATGATTTCCTGATGCCCGAAAAACGTGTCGGCACCTTCGTGCATGAGGTTCGCGGTTCCCCACAGCGCCGAATCGCTGGCGGGAAGCCCGGGAAACACCCTGCCGCAAGCCGAGGCGAGACCCAAACGCGCGAGATTGGGCAACTCGAGACCGGGAGCGCTCTCGAAAATATGCGCGCAGGTATTCGCACCGACATCCGCAGGACGAACCTGGGGTGCATCGGGCATCTGCCCCACACCGAAACCGTCGAGAACGACAACGATGAACTTTCCCATACTGGCCTCCAACCAAAACGGGTGGCCCCAGCGAGCCACCCGGACATAAACCCTGCTCCGCCTATCGCTCGACTACCTCACGCGCTCTCCGAGCGCCGTGTACACGCCCTGAAGCCGCGGCGCCCCGCTCGACAATCCCTCGACGAGCGCGACCTCGCTTCGCGTGACGAATACCTGCGTCCGCGCGCACATCAGAACGCCCGCGCTCACGGGGCACGGCTGGGAGAGCTCGAAGTGATAATCGATGCTCTCATCCGTGGGGGGCGTCACCTGGACGCGCACCGCATCGGAAAGCGTTGTGCCAACAAGCGCATTTGCCACATGGCCGCGACGGTAATGGCCTCCGCCGTAGCAAAAGCCGAGACCGTCAACGTTGTGGCTGACCTCGCTCACATACACATACCCGACGCGCTCCTCGGCATCGGCGTGGACGGCATGGTAGGGCGTAGTGCCCGTCAATGCATGACCCGGCTCCATATGCGTTCCACCTGCCGCGGCAACGACGGGGACTACATGCGTGCAGCTGGCGGAAGGCGTGTTGATCTGCAAATTCTCATACCCCCGCTCACGCAAAGCCTGCGCTGCGGAAAGTACCGTTTCGAGGTTTTGCAGCGGCTCGAGCTCATCGGTCTCCGCCGAATAGAGGAAACACGGGAACGAGCAGACGCCTGCGATGCGCACACCGCTGAGACGCTCCAAGCTATCGACGACGTCCTCAAGCTCGTCGAGCTTGAACCCGCCATACTGCCCGGAATACAGCACGTCGCCCTCGCCGAGAACGCGCAGCATGATGTCCTGGGTGAAGCCCTGGCGCTGAGCCTCTTCGGAGATCTCGCGCGCCTTCTCGACCGTGTAGACGGTCATGATCTCCGGGCGCGCGGCCAAGATTTCCGGAAGGACGTGCTTCGGCGTCTGGACGAGATGGCCGACGTTGCCCAGCTTGACCCCCGCCCGAGCCATCACGAGGGCCTCTTTGTAATCGACGCACACGGCGCCGGCAAAGCCCTCGTCCATGAGCTTTTTGGCAAGATAGGGGTTGCGCCCGATCTGCTTGAGCATGAAGTACAGCTTGATGCCCCGGGGGTTTGCGGCCTCGAGCATCATGCGACCGTTCTCCACAACCGCATCGACGTCGACCACATACGTATCGGGCAGGATGGTGCCATCCTGCTGCCACTTCAACGCGACCTCGGCGAGCGGGCGGTTGCGCTCCATCAACCGATCAAGAAACATCGTCTTCTCCTCATCATTCCTTCGGAGCGGCGGAGTTCGCGCGTACAAGCCCCAGCGCCTCCGAAAGCATGTCGATAACCGTATCTGCGCCCGCACGCATCACGTTGATGCGAATCATCCGACGCTCCCACGTGGGGTCGGCGGCGCGGAACGTGCCGCTGATTCGATAGAACATCGGCAGGAACTCGTACCTGCTCTCGCAACCGACCGGATGCGTCGCCGCTCCGATTTTCGGCGCGGTCTCCAGCACCTTCCCGGCGATGTCATCATCGAACTCTACGATGACCACGCGGCTCTCGGCATTGACCACATACGCGCGCGCGACTCCGGGCACCTCGCCCTCGTTCAGGCGACCAGCGACCTCCGCGCACACCTTCGCGGTGATGGCATGCGCAACGGGTGCATACACCATCCCGCGCAAGGCCTCCATCGCCTCGTGCCCCTGCACCTGGCTTCCGCCCGAATACTGCTTCGAGCGGATGCGACCCACGAGCTCGGAAGAGCCCACTACCACGCCCACTCCCTCGGGCCCGAGCAGCTTGAAGCACGAGAACGTGGAAAGATCGGCGCCAATTTCACACCCGATACCGCGCACCTTGCCGACCGTATAGTTATCGTCGGCGACGATCGAAACACCCGGGGCGAGCGATCGGATCAGCTCGATCACGTGCGCAGCCTCATAGGAATCGCTCGGCTTCTGCCGCGCGACCTGCACAAGCACGCAATCGATCTCACCGCGATGGCTCTCGCACGCCTCTTTGAGCGCGTCGTCGGAATTGAAATCCGCGAAGATCGGTTTGGCGCCCATGCTCTCGAGCGTCACTTCAGTCGTGGGGTAAATCGGGGCGTCGTGAACGAGCACCCGTCCTCCGACGGGCAGTGCGGCGTTGAGAGCCCAACGAAGGGCACCCGTTCCCGCACCGCGGACGAACACCGCGTCCTCGGCATCGAACGCAGCGGCATACACGCGCTCGACCGCCTCCGTGCGGCACGGGCGCCCCGTCCCCAGAGGCACGCCGAGGTCGCCCAGAGAGAGCACGTCCTCACCGATCAACCGCGTCCGCGCCGCTTCGATCACCTTGAACTGAAAGGAGATCGCCTCCTCGACGGAACGCGCATACAAAGGAAACGTCTGCATCGTCATCACCCCTCAATATCGAAGACCCGCGCCGGGTTGTGGACCAGCATGCGATCGATATCGGCCTGGTCGACGCCGGCGGCACGCAGCTCGGGAACCACGTAATCCATCACGCGCGCATAGCCGTAGCCGCCGTTTCGCGTCATATACGACTTACGGGAAATGTCGGTGGAAAGCATGATCTGCCCCGCGTATCCGCGCTTGACGAGCTCGACGAGGTTCTCGAGCCTGCGCTCGTCGGGAAGGTACGCGACCTTGCCGCACGTATCGAATCCGATATTTACGCCGGTCGAGAGGACGCGCTCGTAGTAATCGAGGTCGTCGGCGAGATCGAGATGCCCGAGCACGATCTTCTCAGCTCGCATGCCCTCGGACTGCAAGATGTCCGCCTGTTCGAGAGCCATACCGCCCATCTGGCAGTGCGTGGTGACCGCGCAGCCCACGCGGGCCGCGGCGCGACCGGACGCGGTGATGACGCGACGCTCGGATGGGGTGAATGTATCCTGCTCGCCCGCGACCTCACCGATCACGCCGGGCTTGATGCCCGTCCCGTCGATACCCTCGTCGAACTCGCGCAAGAAGAACTCCTCGAGATGCTCGACGCTGGCCTTCTTGACCCATTCCGGATGGTAGACGTCGAGGTAAAAACCCGTCGAGCATACGATATGGATATCGAGGGCCTCGGCGATATCGCGCAGCGCACGCGGGTCACGGCCGATATCCGCGCACGACACCTCGATAAAGCTCTTGACACCAGCGTTGCGCGCAAGGCCGACCTCGGAACGCACGAGCTCCGAATCGCCGAACACGGAATCGGTATCCTGCCGCACCCCGGCGAGGTCGACCGCGAAGTGCTCATGGCACATGGTCACGCCAAGGTCGGATGCGCAGATCGGACCGCGAACTGTCTGGATCATTTCCACCACTTCCCATACGGGCCGGACACACGACAGTTTCCCATTCGAGCGCCCGGCCCGGTTTCACACGTTATTGCTCAGAGCCTCCGGGGTTGCGAGACATTTCCCCGCTGCGGCAAGCTGTTTGCTATGCGACGATTGCCACCAGGCCCACAGCCCACAGAAGGTTGAGGATGATGCCCGTGGCGACGGCGAACACAGGACCGATGGCCATACGCATGATCTTGCGGCCCGTGATCTCATTGACCAGGTACACGACGGCGGCGATCATGAACGCGAGCGTCGGGTTCCCGATCTGGTTGCCCATCATGATGACGGCGTTCAGGGAGCCGAAGAGGATGGCGAACTCGACGCAGGTGGAAATCGAGGAGCGGATGTTGTCCGACGCATCGCGGATGCTCGGGAATTTGCCGAGGCCGTTGCCGATCTGGCCGAGAAGCAGAACCTCGATCAGGATGATGGCGGCGCCGAGGACGGCCGCGATGATCGGGTTGGGGGCCAGGTAGCCCGCGACATACACGAAGGTGAAGCCCGCAACACCGTAAACACCCGTGGTGATCGCCGTCGTTGCGATGAGCGGGATGAAGCTGATGCCGCGGAAGAACTCGTTCACCGCAGCGGAGGTCACGAGTGTCTGAACCTCAGCACCCGAAGCGTTGTAGTACGCATCGGACAGCGCGAACATAGACACATCGGAGCCGGCAAAGATGCCCAGGTTGCACACAACCGCGATGAGGGCGCCTGCCGCCATCAGAAGCGGGGCGTTCTTGCGGATGCGCGAAATACGCTCGGAGAAGACGTTGCCGTCGAGGGAATCGTCGTTTTCACCCTTGTTCTTGAGGTCGGCGGCGATCGCAAAGCCGAGCAGCAGGATGACGCCGATGAACAGGCTCCAGGAATCCGCGGAGATGGTCGCCTTGGTGGGGCCGAACGTCCACGTGGGGCCGAGGATGCGGAAGACCATGGTGATGATCGCCGCAATGACGCCGCGCTTGAAGCCGAACTGCATCACGATAGCCAGAATCGGGAACACGGCGAAGGCGGTCACGACGTAGGTGCCCAGCTGGCCCAGCGAACCGATCAGGTCGATGGGCAGCGCGGTGAGGACCGCGTTGACACCGTACAGGCCGGTCAGGCAAAGGACACCCCAAACGGCGCCGAGGCCCAATGCCACCCACTTATTGGGGGCGACGACGCCCAGGATATCCGTGGCGAGGAACAGCAGCCACGCGTTGAGCAGGTTCGTGGCAAGGGCGTTGCCAATGCCCACGGATGCGATGAAGCCGACGCTCATGCCGAAAACGGCCAACGCGAGCTCAGGGCGCTTCATGCGCCCTTCGAGAAACTCCGGGATGATGGGGCGAACGCCATCGTTGAAGACGGCGACTCCCAGATGCGCGAGCAGCGAGGTGAGCGCGCACAGGGCGGCCACCATCGCAATGTTAATCAGATTAACTTCCATGTTTACTCCCCCTAAATGGGATTACGCCTTGAGAATATCGATGAGCATCGGCACGGTCGCATCGATGCTGCCGACCGTCATGCCAAAGACGACCTTGCCCTCATCGCCGAACTTCTTGATCTCCGCGGGATCGGGGGTGCCACCGTTTTTGCACACCGTGCAGCACTTGGTGAACCCAACCATGCCGATCAGGATGGAAATCGCCGCGCCGCCGCCGCTCTCGCAGGCACCGAAGTAGTAATCGACCTCACCGGACTTGATGAGCTGGGCGCCCTTCATGTCGTTGGTCACGATGACCTCGACATCCGGTGCCGCCTTCTTGATCGCCTGCTCCATCGCGGGCTTGTTCAATCCTCCGACTGCGATTTTCATGACTCCTCCTATTGTCCAATCGCCTCGAGCATGCCGCTCACATGCACCAACACAAAATCCTGCTCATCCTGCGAGAGCTCATGCTCCATGGTTCGCAAGAGAGCCTGTTTGATTTCCTCTGCCTTTGCGCTGTTCGCGCCGTTGCGAATCTGGTCGACCACGATCTCGGGCAAAGGCTCGATCGCCTCCCCATCCCCGGCGCGCTTCATCGCCGCTGCCACGTGGGTGACAAATGACCCCATCAGGTCGTCGGACTTCGGGAAACCGTAGTCCTTGGTGAGCGTCTCCACGATGGCGTTCAAATCCGCAACACCGGATTCATCGACGAATCCCGCCTCGTGCAACACCGAGATGCGCTCCTCAAGCTCGTCCATCTCCTGCCCCTTTCTAATATCTCGCGGGTATCCGCCCGCTCATTACCTCGTTTTGGATATCTGCCAAACGCGCCACATCGATGCTCTCCTGGAGGATGTGGCCTACCAGCGGGTCGTCGCCCCGCGTGACGATGACCGCGGTCGTGTCTTCCTCAAACGCGAGGAATCCCTCGTCACCCGATTCGCCTTGCGCGGCGGTGAGGGGGATCGTCGCCAGGCCGCATTCGCTCACTCCGAGGTCGTCCTCGTTCCAGATGCCCACGTCCAGATAGCCCGTTCGCAGCATCTCGACGATCTGCGTGTACTGAACCGGCACGTACTCGACATCCCAGCGCGCAAAATAGCGCTCGGTCAGCTCGCGCTGGTCAGCCGAGGAATAGTCGATGCCGACTCGCGCGCCGTTCCAGTCCCTTCGCGATCCATCCGCGCAGATGAGGACATGGCGTCCGACATAGGAGCGAGGGCCGAGGCTCATTACGCACGTGAAATCGGTTCCGCGCCTCACGTAGTCGCCATAGGCGAGTGAGCTCATCACGCAAAAGCTCGCAAGGCCTTCCATCAGGCTCTGCACACGCGCTTCCGAACCGCGCATGAACGAGATGTACGCCTTAAGTTCGCCCTCATTGAGCAAAGTGTACAGACCGGTTGCAAGCCCCTCATAGCGACGCGTATACGGCAGTGGCATCGCGCCGACCAGATGGTTGATGCCGCACACCCGGGCGATGGCGACATGGTCTATCTCGAGGAGGTTGGTCCCCTGGTGCCCGTGGGACTGAAGGCGGACGACGCCGGATTCCTTGAGGTACTCGAGCGCCTTCTGCACGTTCCCACGCGATGCGCCGCTCATCTCCACAAGATCGGACACCGTGGGAATGCGCTCGCCTACGGGAACGGTGCACAGGATGCGCGCAACCTGCTGGGCCGAGAGACCGACCTTGCTGATAAGGGCTGCCATAGCCGCCTCCTAGAGGTTCTCGCCGCAGAACTCCGCAAGTTGCGCCACGTCCGCTGACGCGGTATCGCCCTCGATCTCGAACGCGATCTGCTCTCCGCACGGGACGCCGAGCGTCATGACGGCAAGCACGCTCTTGGCGTCAACCGACTTCTCGCCGGCGAGCAGCGTGACCTTGCTCTGCAGGCCCGAAGCGAACTGCACGAGCTTGCTGGCAGGACGGGCGTGCAGACCAGCGGGATCGGTAATAGCGCAGGTCATTTTCTCCATGTCCTTCTCCCATCTCAAAATACTGAATCTTGTATTTTCTAGGTAAAACCCATGTTATTGGCCTGCCGAATATACGCAATTTTGTATATTGACGATTGGATGAACGGTCGGGTTTCCCCCACGAACGGTCCTGGGGAACGTCACGTTCTTTTTGAGATGTGTGCGGCGCCGGCGGATTGCAGGCATTCCACCGGCGCCGCAGCAGCACACAGACGCACGGCGGGCCGCACGCCACATCCCTTGCGGGCGTGCCCCGCACGCCACGCCCCGACCGGTCACATCCCGCGCAAGCCGTATTTGCGCACCACGCGGGAAATGCGCCGGGTCCACGGCCCATACAGCGCCACCAGGAACAACGCGGTCGCCACGCTGTGCATCGCGTCGAAGGGCAGGGATGCGGCCACGTAGGCCAGCGCACCGGCCCATGTGAGCGGACGCACGAACCCCAGCACGCCATATGCATTGATGATCACGCCGTATAGGGCGCCGGATGCCAGCCCCATGAGCACGAGCGCCCATACGCGCGGGCGGCCAGCCGTGCGGTTATCGAACACGCCGGACCGAGCCAGCATGCCACCCACGTATCCCACCACGCCCCAGGCATACATCTGCCATGGGCTCCACAGCCCCTGGCCAAAAAAGAAATTACTGGTAAGCGCCGCGAGCGCACCGACCATGAAGCCGTTGCGCGGACCCAACGTCGCGCCGGCGATGATGGCGATCGCGGAAAGCGGCTTGAAGTCCGGAATAGGCGCGAACAGGATGCGCCCCGCCGCCGCGCACGCGGCGAGCACCAGCGTGGGCATGATCTGGCGCAGCGCAGGCTGGCTCCGCTCGTACCCCAGAAAGAACAGGACGAGCACCAGCGTCACGACGACCATCATGAGCAGTGCGGCGTTTGCCGCCCCCGTCAGCAATGCCGCGCCCATGACCAGGGGAACTGCAGTCAGCAGCGCAATTTCGAGAACGTGTCCGCACGTGCCGCTCAAACGCATCTCATCCCTCACCATCATGGCCGGTAGAACAGGTTGTTGCGGAAGAACTCGCCCACGGGCTCCGTGCAGGCAAGCTCGCCGTCGAACATAAGCGACACGCGGTCGGCGACGCGACGCACGAACGCCAGATCGTGCGTGGATACGATGACCGTAACACCGTCGCGGCGAGCAGCCTCGATCATGCCGGCCACATGCTCGCGGGCGGCGCGGTCGAGACCCTTGGTCGGTTCGTCGAGCAACAGAAGCCGTGGATGAACGAGCAGCAGCTTGCCCAAGGCGAGCATCTGGCGTTGACCGCCGGACAGGTCGTACGGATGCAGGCCGGCGCGGTCGGCAAGACCGAGCTCTCCCATCATGGCCTGAACCTCATCTGCGCTATATCCGCCGATATGCGCCCATTCCATGAGCTCCTCGTCCACGCGCTCCTCGGCAAAAAGGGCCTTGGGGTCCTGGGGGAGCATCGCCTTGGCCGAAATCGCGGAACGCACCTCGCCCCGCTGCGCACGGCGCGTGCCCGCGATAAGGGCGAGCAACGTCGATTTGCCACAGCCGTTACCGCCAACCAGGGCATGCACCTCGCCCTGACGCACTTCAAGATCCAAACCGCGCAGCACCCAGTCGTCATCGCGGCCGTACCGGAACCACGCACCGCGCGCCGACACGGCGACGTTCCCGGACATGACGGGGCGCGCCACGGAACCCTCGGCCGCAGCGCGGGAGACGGATGCCGCGCCCGCGACCTCAGCGGCATCGCGCTTGAAGCGCCCCAGCTCCTCAACCGGCCTCACGGCGCCGTCCACCAGCTCGAACGCACAGGTCGCGTAATCAGCCATCAGCTCGGGCTCGTGCGTCGCAACAACCACGGTGCATCCCAGCTCCCGGTTCACGCGGAATAAGGCATGCAGGAAATTGCGCGCCGCGATGGGGTCGAGCTGCGCCGTCGGCTCGTCGAGCAGCAGCACGCGCGGTTGCATGACGAGCGTCGAGGCAAGCGCCAACAGCTGCTTGCGGCCGCCCGAAAGCGAATCCGTATCGCTGTGGAACCACGGCCCCATGCCAAAGAAGTAGCTCGCCTCGGCAACACGACGGCGCATCTCGCCCTGGGGCGTACCGAGGTTTTCCAAGCCGAATGCCATCTCGTGCCACACGCTGTCGCACACGATCTGGTTATCGGGGTCTTGGAACACATAGCCGACCTCACATGCTGCGGCCCCATCCAAGTCATCCACGGGTCTGCCGAACACGCGCACCTGGCCGGCGCGGTCCCCCGCAGGGGCGATTTGCGGCTTGGCCAGCGAGAGCAACGTCGACTTGCCCGAACCGGTGCCTCCCACCAGCAGCGCGAACGCACCGGCGGGAACGGCCATGGACACGCCGCTCAGCACGTCATCACGAGAGCCCGGATAGCGAAACGTCACGTCATCGTACGCGAGCGCGATACCCTCATCGCTCATGCGAACACGCTCCTCTCATACACGTGCAGCGCCGCGGGAACGAACATCCAAGCGGCGTAGGGAATGTAGCTCGGCCAAGGACCCAAGGGCGAGAGCTGTGGATAAAACGCAAAGGACGCGGACCGCCACGCCACCGCGATGCAGAGGGCACCGAAGGCCGCGACGAGCACCAGGCAGAACATGTCGCGCGAAGTGAAGCGATAGCGAACGTACGTGGTTCGGCGCTCCGCGGCGCCCCAGCCGCGCGCACGCATGGCGTCGGCAGTTTCCAGGGAGTCTTCCATGGCCCAGCCCATAAGCACCGAGCTCTGCCGCATACGGCGGCGCACAAGACCGCGACGCTCGCCGGCACGTCGGCGGCCACTCTCATCGGCACAGCTCAGAGCCACATCCTGCACGTCGGCGATCACATGCCCCTGTCGCACGAAGCGCGGGATGAGGCGCATCGTCATCGAGATCATGAGCGATATGACCGGCGCCGCGTTGCCGAACAGGGAGAGCACCTTGTCCTGCGGCAAGATATCGCGTGCGGCCTGGAACCACAGGACGCTCGCCATGAACATCACCGCCATGACAACGCCGTACAGCAGGCTCTCGGCGTACACCGGCATGCCGAACGGCGAGAACAGCAACGTGCTCCCCCGCTGCGCGAACAGGGGGTTCACGCAGGCCAGCAACGCGATGAGCGGAAGCTGCCAACGCAAGGCGAGCAGCGTGGGACGAACACCGCGGGCAACGGCGCCGTACGCGAGCGCCCCCGCGAAGGACAGCAACACCAGCACCGGATGCGGGGCGAACATGGTCAGGCCGAGCGTGCACGCGAGAAACGCCGCCGGCACCGCGGGGTGCATAGTTCCAAATGCCGTATGCCTGGGCGCCTGCGCCATCCGCTCCCCCTCTTCTGCGAATCGCCCCTTTAAGAAACAGCCGGGCCCGCCAGGGACCCGGCCGAACGAGCGGTGGACAAACCACCGCTCACATTGAACATGTTCGCTACATCGCGAAGTCGCCGCCCACGAGCGTGCTCACGGACTGCTCGTAGTACACGGCGGAGATGGTCTCGGCGAACTCACCGGCCACGGAGATGGTCTTGATCTTGCCACCCTCCTCGACGGGGATGGCGTCGGTGACCACGCACTCGACGATCGGGGCGTCGTTCAGGCGCTGGACGGCCTCGCCGGAGAAGATGCCGTGGGTGGCGCACACGTAGATGTCGCCGGCGCCGAGGGCCTTGAGCTCGCGTACGTTGGCGCACAGGGTGCCCGCGGTGTCGATCATGTCATCGTTGATGATGCAGGTCTTGCCCTTGATGTCACCGATGATGCCCATGACCTCGGCGGCGTTGTGGCGCGGACGGCCCTTGTGGGCGATGGCCAGCGAGCAGCCGAGCATGTCGGACAGCTTCTTGGCGGCCTTGGCGCGACCCACGTCGGGGGAGACGACGACGAGGTTGTCGGTATCGAAGCCCATGGCGTCGTAGTAGTCGGCGAAGAGCGGCAGGGCGGAGAGGTGGTTCACCGGGATGTCGAAGAAGCCCTGGATCTGGCCCTGGTGCAGGTCGAGCGTGATGATGCGGTCCACGCCGGCGCACTCGAGCAGGTTGGCGACGAGGCGGGCGGTGATGGGCTCACGCGGGCCAGCCTTGCGGTCCTGACGGGCGTAGCCGTAGTGGGTGATGACGGCGGTGATGGAGCGGGCGGAAGCGCGCTTGGCGGCATCCGTGGCGATGAGGAGCTCCATGAGCATGTCGTTGACGTTCTCGCCGGCAACGGACTGGATCAGGAAGACGTCGGCGCCGCGGACGGTCTCGTCATAGCGAGCGTAAATCTCGCCGTTAGCGAACTGCTTGAGCGTAAGGCCGGAGAGCTCCACGCCGAGCTGGTTGGCGATCTTCTGAGCGAGCGGACGGTTGGAGGAACCGGAGTACACTCGCAGGATCTTGCTCATATCCACGGTCTTTTTGGGATCGGTTGTCGGCATGACTTCTCCTTTATACGCCACAACTTCCTTACACGTTCTATATATTAGCCACTTTGCCAGCTAATTGACCACCGATAATGTGTAATTGGGGACGGGTGCAAATTACACATCTTTGGGTCTCGTCATGAAAAGGCCGGCCGCCCGAAATCGGACGACCGGCAGGCCCATCAGCAGGATGTGTAATTTGCACCCGTCCCCAATTACACATCCGAAAGGGTTACAGGCGGGCGCGACGCAGCTCGGTATAGCCCTCGACAATGCGCTGGTCGGAACGCTCCACGGCCAAGGCGCCGTCCGGCACGTCGCGGGTGATGCAGCTGCTCGCTCCGGTCACCACGTCCGCGCCGATGTTCACGGGAGCGACCATCATGGTGTCGGAGCCGATGAACGTGCGGTCGCCGATGGTGGTAGCGTGCTTGTTCTTGCCATCGTAGTTGCAGGTGATGGAGCCGGCGCCAACGTTCACGCCCGCGCCCATCGTGGTGTCGCCGATATAGGAGAGATGCGGGACCTTGGAGCCCTCGCCGATCGTGGACTTCTTGATCTCGACATGCGTGCCCACGTGCGCGCCGTCCAAAAGGTGCGTGCCCGGGCGCAGGTAGGCACGCGGACCGCAGGTCACACCGTTCTCGATCACGACGTCGATGGCGACCGTCTCGTCGAGCGAGCAATCGTTGCCCGCCACGACATTCGTGAGGCGGCTGTTCGGGCCGAGCTGGCAGCCCTCGCCGATGCGGCAGGCGCCGATGAGGTGAGTCTGCGGCCACACGATGGTGTCGCGACCGATCTGCGCATCGGGGCCGATCCAGGCCTGGGCGGGATCGATAAAGGTGACACCCTCGGTCATGAAGCGCTCGTTGATGCGGTCGCGCGCGATGGCGGTGAGCTCGGCGAGCTGCACGCGGCTATTCACACCCAGGCCGTCGCGGTAATCCTCGCAGTGGGAGATGGTCACGGCATGGCCGTGGCGTTTAAGGATCTCAACCATGTCGGGCAGGTAATACTCGGCCTGCGCGTTGTCGTTGCCGACCTCGCCGATGTGGGCGGCGAGGAGCGCTCCGTCGAAGGCGTAGCAGCCGGCGTTGCACTCGAGGAGCTCGGCGTCCTGCTCGGGCGTGCAGTCCTTCTGCTCGATGATGCGGTTGACGGTCCCGTCCTCGGCCAGCTCGATGCGGCCGTAGCCAAAGGGCACGGGCGGGGTGAAGGTGAGCACGGCACCGGCGTTCGAACCGTTGGCGACGGTGTTGGCGAAGGCGGCGATGGTATCGGCCTGGATGAGCGGGAGGTCGCCGTTCAAGACCACCACGGGGCCGGCGTCGATGCCTGTCGCATCCAGCGCGGTGCGGACGGCATGCGCGGTGCCCAGGCGCTCGACCTGCTCGACGCACTCGATGGCGTCGGCGGCAGGCGTGCCCTCGTAAGCGGCGGAGATCAGCGCGCGCACCTCGTCGGAGTGGCTGCCCACCACCACGACCACGCGGGTGCATCCAGCGGCCAGCGCCGCATCGATGACCCAGCAGGCCATGGGCTTGCCGAGAATCTGGTGGGACACCTTGGCATGATTCGACTTCATGCGCGTGCCCTCGCCTGCGGCCATTACAATCGCGGTGACATCCATGGGGACTCCTTGATGTTCGGTATCAAATCGGACGTCGGACGACGACGCCCATGAATTGATAGTACCGCACAGCAAGAAGGCAGACCGCCCCCAAGTCGACACCCCCGCCGCCCTCCACATCCCGCGCGCCCCGATTTGACAGCTCATCCACCCACCGCCACCATACTCGGCAGGTACATAACGAACGCAAGGAGCCCCATGGCCGCAGCACAGCCCAAGCCCATCCGCATGGTCGCCGGACTCGGCAACCCCGGCGAGGAATACGCCGCAACCCGTCACAACGCCGGCTTTTGCGCGATCGACGTCCTGGCCGAGAAGGCGGGCGTCAGCTATTGGAAGAACCAGGCGGGCGCCGAGGTCGCCGTCATCAACGTCAACGACGCCGAGGCCGAAGGCGGTAAGCGCGAGGTCGTCCTGGTCAAACCCCAGTCCTACATGAACACGAGCGGCGGGCCCATCTCCAAGCTCTGCGCGCAGTACAAAGTCAATCCCGAGGAGCTGCTCGTCATCCACGACGAACTCGATATCCCCGCGGGCGACGTCCGCGTGAAGGTCGGCGGCGGCCACGCCGGCCACAACGGTCTGCGCTCCATCATCGACAAGCTCGGCAGCCGCGACTTTTCGCGCATCCGCGCCGGCATCGGCAACCCCCCGGGCCGCATGCCCGTGGCCGACTTCGTCTTGAAGCAGCTGCGCTCCCGCGAGGCCGAGGACTTCGAGGTCATGACGCACCAGGCCGCCGAAGCTGCGGCGCTCGCCGTGACCCGCGGCGTCGTATTCGCGCGCGACCATGTCAACGGCGGCGCGAACGCCAACGGCAAGCACTGACGACCCGGAGCAAAACCGCATCGCACCCAAAAGCGCCGACCTCAATTTAGGGACTGTCCCTAAATTGAGGTCGGCGCCCTCCTTTTCACCGCCCCCTCGCCCACCGAAAAACGTTTTACCGCTTGCCCGAAAGACGCGCGAACAAGGCTTACACGCAAAGCCGCGGGGTATACTTGACAGCGCATGCGCATATTCGCCTTATGCGCATGCACAAGAGGTTGCAATCGGGGCATTTTGCTTGCGTGACCTGCGCATACGATGCTCCGGCCAATCAGAGAGGGGTTCTATGTTTGAAATCCTGAAGAAGGCGCAGTTCTCGGAGAAGGTCTTCGAGTTCCGCGTCCACGCCCCGAGGATGGCCAAGAAGGCTCACGCCGGCCAGTTCCTCATGGTGCGCATCGACGAGACGGGCGAGCGCGTGCCGTTCACCTTCGCCAACTGGAATGCGGAGGAGGGCTGGATCGAGTTCATCTTCATGGTGGTGGGCAAGACCACGCAGTGCCTCTCCGAGCTCAACGAGGGCGACTTCATCCGCGACATCACCGGCCCGCTGGGCCAGCCCACCGAGGTCGAGGGCGACTCCGTGGCCGTCATCGGCGGCGGCGTGGGCCTCGCCATCGCCTACCCCGTGGCGCGCATGCTCTGCGAGCAGGGCAAGAACGTCTACGTGATCATGGGCGCCCGCACCAAGGACCTCCTCATCCTGCACGAGCAGTTCGACGCGCTGCCGCTCGCCGGCCTGTTCGTCACCACCGACGACGGCTCCATGGGCGAGAAGGGCGTCGTGACCCTGCCGCTCGCGCGCCTGTGCGAGACCGACTCCATCGACCACGCCTTCTGCGTTGGCCCCGTGCCGATGATGAAGTTCTCCTCCCTCACCTGCCACGAGCACAACATCCCGATCATCGCCAGCCTCAACCCCATCATGGTTGACGGCACCGGCATGTGCGGTTGCTGCCGCGTCGAGGTGGGCGGCGAGACCAAGTTCGCCTGCGTCGACGGCCCCGATTTCGACGCCAGCGCCGTCGACTGGGACGACCTGGCCGCGCGCCAGGCCAGCTACCGCGGCGAAGAGGCCGTTTCCACCAAGCGCCATGAGGAGGCCTGCGCATGCCAGAAGTAAAGAAGTATCGCCCGAACATCGGCGCTCCCCGCACCACTCCGAACGAGGAGCCGGCCGCTGAGCGCGCGTGCGATTTCCGCCCGGTCGACACGGGCTTCACCAAGGAAGACGCCATCGCCGAGGCCAACCGTTGCCTCGACTGCAAGAAGCCCCTGTGCATGCAGGGCTGCCCCGTCGGCGTGAACATCCCCGGCTTCATCTCCAAGATCCGCGACGAGGACTGGGCCGGCGCACTCGAGACCATCAAGGGCGACAACCTGCTGCCCTCCGTCTGCGGCCGCGTGTGCCCGCAGGAAAACCAGTGTGAGGGCAAGTGTATCCTCGGCCGCAAGGGCGAGGCCGTGGCCATCGGCCAGCTCGAGCGCATGGTGGGCGACATGGCCGATGAGGTCGGCCGCGCTCCGGTGTGCAAGCCCAAGAACGGCAAGAAGGTCGCCATCGTGGGCTCCGGCCCCTCCGGCATCGCCTGCGCCGGCGAGCTCGCCCGCGAGGGCTTCGACGTCACCGTGTTCGAGGCCTTCTTCACTGGCGGCGGCGTACTGACCTACGGCATCCCCGAGTTCCGCCTGCCCAAGAAGATCGTCAAGCGCGAGATCGACGGCCTGGAGCAGCTCGGCGTGCACTTCGAGTACAACTCCGTCGCCGGCCGCCTGTTCGACGCCGACGAGCTCTTCAACGAGGAGGGCTTTGACGCCCTGTACCTCGCTGTGGGCGCCGGTCTCCCCCGCTTCCTCAAGGTCCCGGGCGAGAACCTGCCCGGCGTGTACTGCGCCAACGAGTACCTCACCCGCACCAACCTCATGCACGCGTACGACTTCCCCGTCTACGACACCCCGATCCGCCAGGGCAAGAACGTCGTGGTGTTCGGCGGCGGCAACGTTGCCATGGACGCCGCCCGCACCGCTCTGCGTCTGGGCGCCGACAGCGTGACGCTGGCTTACCGCCGCACCGAGGCCGAGATGCCCGCGCGCCTGGCCGAGGTCCATCACGCCAAGGAAGAGGGCGTGCACATCCTCGAGCTCGTCAACCCGCTTGAGTTCATCAAGGGCGAGGACGGCTTTGTGTCCGCCGTCAAGCTGGAGCGCATGGAACTCGGCGAGCCCGACGCCTCCGGCCGTCGCCGCCCGGTCCCCGTGGCCGACTCCGCCTTTGAGATTCCCTGCGACGTGGCCATCACCGCCATCGGCACCATGGCGAACCCCTTCGCCAAGCTCTGCGCCGACGTCGAGCTCAATCGCTGGGGCCTCATCGAGGCCGATGAGGATGGCCGCACCTCCAACCCCAAGGTGTGGGCCGGCGGTGACATCGTGACCGGTGCCGCCACCGTCATCCTCGCCATGGGCGCCGGCAAGAAGGCCGCCGCTTCCATGAAGAAGGCGCTTCTGGGCGAGTAAGTCGCCGCGGATGCCGGCAAGCGCTCTGCGCACGCCCCCGCGCCGCGCGCGCCCGCGCGCCAAACGCGAAACTCAAGGCCCGTCGACCCATGCGGTCGGCGGGCCCTTTGCTTTGACGGCCGCGCCTCGATTTGAAACACCTCCACCTCAATTTAGGGACTGTCCCTGAATTGAGGTATGGCGGCGCGGGAGTACGTTCGGCCAAAACGGGTACTATGAAAAAATATTCGGTTTGTGCCATTTTGCGAGCAAGGAGCATCTGTGAGCGACCCAACAAGCCGCGCGGCCACCACGAACCCCGACTACGACCTTCCGGGTAACGATCTCGATCCCAAGAACACCACCGCCGACCAGCGCAAAGCCATCCCGCTCATCGTGCGCGTGTACGGCGCCCTGTGCGCGCTCGACGGCGTCGTGGCGCTGCCGCTTATGGGAGCCTACTTTGGCATCATGGTCTATCGACTGGTGCTCGGCCAGGAATCCGTCCTCATCGGTTCCAACCTCACCCTTACCGTCACCATGACGGCGATCGGCTCCGTCCTGGCGTTCGTCGCCTCGGTTGCGCTCATCATCTTCGGCTGGACGCTCATGAAGAGCTACCGCCGCGACGCGGGCCGCTGGGCGTACGCCCTTATCGTGATGACGGTCGCACAGATCCTGATCGACGTCATGCTCCAGGGCATCGGCGTGCACCTCATCCGCCCCATGATCCAGCTGGGCATCCTCACGGCACTCTCTGCCACGATCGACCCCACGCTGCGCCAGGAGCGCGAACTACAGCGTCGCCTGCGCGATCTCGAGGACCGCGAGGCAGCCGCCGAGGGCATGCTCGGCCGAGACCTCACGGGCGAGGGCTATATCAAGCTCAACTTCTTCAACCTGTTCTGGGTCTTCATGGTCTGCTGCGTACTCGGCCTGATCATCGAGGTCATCTTCCACATGGTGTGGGTCGATCCGGGCGTGTACCAGGATCGAGCCGGCCTTCTGTTCGGCCCGTTCAGCCCCATCTACGGCTTTGGCGCCGTGCTGCTCACCGTTGCCCTCAACCGATTCTATAAGCGCGGTTTTGTATTGATCTTCCTGGTCAGCGCCCTGATCGGCGGCGTGTTCGAGGCTGCTGTGGGTTGGTGGATGCAGACCTCGTTCGGCGCGATCGCCTGGGCGTACTCCTACGAACTGCTGCCCGGCATCCCCGATCCCATGGCGATCCTGTTTGCCGGGCGCACGTCCACCCCGTTCATGCTCATGTGGGGCACCCTCGGTCTGTTCTGGATCAAGGTCTGCCTGCCGCGCCTGCTCAAGCTCATCAACCTGATCCCGTGGAAGATGCGCTACTCGCTGACCACCGTGGTCGCCGCCCTCATGCTGGTGAACGGCGTCATGACGCTCCAGGCGCTCGACTGCTGGTTCTGCCGCGTGAGCGGCATTCAGCCCAGCTCCCCGGTCGAGGAGTTCTACGCCGAGCACTTCGATAACGACTACATGGCAAACCGCTTCCAGACGATGACGATCCACCCGGATAGCTCGAGTCGCGTGGACTCCCCCAAGCCGGCGGCGTAAGCGGGCGGCAAAGTAAACACGGACTTCAAACTCGCGCCGCGCGCCGGGCGCCGGCCGAAAGCGGTTACGCGCCCAAGGTAGACGCTCTGCCAGATACGGGCGCCGCTCTCAGACGGGATTTTGGTCGCAAAATGCCAAGCTGCAACAGCGAGGCATTTTGCGACCATTTTTTCGGACTTTCCCCCTATGAACCGGTCGGGAAATGCCTCTCTGCGATAGAGCGGCGTTTCTCGACCATTTTTCTAGCTATCCCACGTGACAAATGGTCGTAATTTTCCACGCTCCAGCACCATGGCATTTTGCGACCATTTTCTAATCGCAGCGCATAAAAAATGGTCGTGATTTGCCGCGCTGTAACAGGATGGCAAATCGCGACCAGAATCCGGGCCCGCAAACGGCCCCAAAACCGTCACGACCCGCTACTCGGAGAGCTCGCGCTCCACAACGCAGGTGTTCTTGATGATCGCAACCAAATGCTGCAGACCGTCGATCACGCGCGGGCGAATGTCACCGCCGATGAGCACGAGCATGATGTCGTCACCCACGACGAGCTCGCCGGAGTTCAACCACACGCGCACGTAGCCAACGCCCGGCAAAGCGCGCGCCTCTTCCACGGCGGCGGCCACCTTGGCCTCGTCGTAGCTGAACACCATGCCGGTGACCTTGTCGCCGGGCTGGACGCCATCGGTCTCGATGCCACGGGCCTCGGCCTTAGGCGTCTCGCGCACGGTTCCGTTGTGAACCAGATACATTCCGCATGCGCGGAAGCTCGGGTCGGCCTTGGCCTCACGCAGCCAAGCGTCGATGGAAGGCATATCTGCCATGGTCGATCCTTTCTTTCCGGCAATGCCCAACCGCGAACAGGCGCGCACGGGACATCGCCTTGACTACAAATAGCGCACCGGCCAGCGGGGAAGCATCCCCGGCAAGCCGGCGCGAACATGTCTCAATTTGTACCTGTCCCCAATTGGGGCCAACATGTGTCCCCAATTCGCACCCGACCCCATTTGAGACCCTGACCCCAATTGAGGCTCCCTCAATTGAGACTTACTGGGCCGGAATGGTGTCGACCACGCGGCACACCATGCCGGCGCGGGTGGTGCGGGGAATGATCTGGCCGGCGCACGTCACGAGGGTGAGGACCTTGTCGGCCTTCTCCACCTCGGCGGCGGCATCCTTCGCGCTTGCCTTCGCCTGGGCGAGGGAAGCCTGCAGGTACTGCGTAAAGGCCTTCTCGCTATCGAAATTGGTACGGCGGGCGTCCACGTAATCGTCCTGCACCTGCATGGTGAACATCGGCTTGAGAACGTAGGTCATCTCGGGCGTGATGTAGTAGACCTTCTTGAACGTGTCGAAGACCTTCTGGTCCATGCTCGCATCGATGGGCTCGAACATGGCGCCGTCGTTCATGTGATGACCGTACAGGGTGGTCTGCTGGTCGACCATACCCGGGGCGGTGCCGTCCATGTCCATGAAGATGGTGCCGTTCTCGCTGTATTCGCCATTGGGCAGATGACGCAGGTAGGTGTTGTTCGTCTCGCCCTGCGCGACCACGTAATTGATGCGCGTTCCGGGGACGTAGATCCAACCCACGATATCGTCGCTCTCTTTTTTGAGCGCGTCGAAATCGATCTGGGGGATGCCGTCCTCGCCCGAGGAATCCTTCACGGCCATCTCGGCGATGCCGTTGTAGTAATCATTGGCCTTCTTGTAGCCGATCTGCGCCTTGACGAACAGGCCGCCCGCCACGAGAAGCAACGCCACGCCCACCGCAATCAGGATGTTGGAGAGCACGTTGCCGCGGCGCTTGCCGGAACGTCCGGACTTACCGCCCCGAGGCGCGCGATACGCGGACGAAGCGGAAGCGTCCGCCTGCGCACCGTGCACAGGTCGCGCGCCCTGGATGGAACTCGCACCTTGGATGGGGCGCACGCCCTGGACCGGACGCTGCCCGTCGGCGGTCTGTGCACCGCGCGCAGGACGCGCGTACGGCGACGGGGGAACGGGCCGCGAGCTCACCGGTCGCGGCGCCTGAACCCCACCGGGGCCGGGCGCGGGCTGGCCTTTAGGTTTGAAGTGCTTTCCCCCTTCGCTCGCCATACGCCTCTACGCCTCCGCCATCTCACGCTTGAGCTGAGCGATGGCCTCGCGATACTCGGGCATGGTGGCGCCGAGGATCTGCGTGGCGAAAATGGCCGCGTTCTTGGCGCCATTGATGGCAACGCAGGCCACGGGCACGCCGGAGGGCATCTGCACCATGGAGAGCAGGGAGTCCAGGCCACCCAGGTCGCTCGTCTTCATGGGCACGCCGATGACCGGCAGCGGGGTGAAGGCGGCAACGACGCCACCAAGATGCGCGGCCTTGCCGGCAGCCGCCACAATCACCTTAATGCCGCGGTCGGCAGCGGTCTCGGCCCACTCGTGCACCTGCGCGGGATTGCGGTGCGCGCTGGCGACGACCAGCTCGTAGGGAACGCCCAGGCGCTCAAGTTCGGCGGTGCAGCCCTCCATGACGGGAAGGTCGGACTTAGAGCCCATGATGATACCGACGAGCGGGGCCTTTTCAGTTGCAGTGGTTTCCATGGTGCCTCCAGGGAATCGCGGTGGTAGTGGCTTTAGTATACCTACTGGCACGAGGGGGAGACCGCTCTCAGCCCATTTCACACGCGATTGGAGGCGCTATTCCGCGAAGGTCCCGAGTTCCTCGGCCATGCGGATGACCTCCAGGCCCAATGCGGTCAATTCATAGCCGTTCGGCAGGCGGGCACCGTTGGGCTGAACGTTGTCGCGAACGATGACGAGCTCGCAATCGCGCAGCGCGGCGAGGGTTCGAATCACCGTCGGAACGCTGACCGCGGCGGCCTGGGCGATATCGCGATGGGCGAGCTGAACCTCGGCGCAGCGGCGGCCGTGCTCACAGCCGGAGCGCTCGGCAATGATGCGCAGCACGCGGCAACCGGTCTCGTTGACCCGTACACCCGGAATATTGACCCGGACTCGTTTGCTCATGTTGGCGCACCTCCCCGAAATACGCATCTGCCCCAGGATGGACGCCTGCGCCGCGGCCTCCGCACTGCGGCGGACGCTCAACGCGCGCCCGCATGGGGAGGCCAGATTCGCATCTACATACGTCATCCAGCCTGACTTGCACCCGAGAACCATAACACCTTATCTCTACCTGGCAGCTATCAATTTGTGTCAGGGGTGTCACTTTTAGAGCCTGTGCCTGGGTTTTTATCGTCGCAGATGAGGAGCTTGCGAGCGGGCGCAGCTCAAGCGGCTTTAACACGCTCAACTCAAGAGGTTCGTTGAGCTGCCAGAGCTATCATGTCGTCACTTTATTGATGGAGAGACGTTCCCCTTTTCGCACCGTTCCTTCGAATCGCTCCCAAAGAGCCTAAGCAACCCCCCCCCAATTTTTTTCTGTCAGCGGTTTGTAAAGTGACTCGATATGACCGGTTTTAACCCACATCTTCACATTTAGGGCAAACGCGACCTCGCCATGCAAAAGGGGTGCCCGGGCCTGAGCCCGAAGCACCCCTCCTCGAGGAAGACCCCTCCCCCGCACTATGAAACCGGCCCGCAACGCTTACCGCACCGGCGACTTTGCCGCCGCGGCCTACGCCAGGTCCTGCAGCGCCACGACCTCCATGCCGTCGCCCGACTGACGGGCCTCGAGCGCAGCGATGTACGCGTTGGCGGCGGAAAGCGCCGTCAGGCAGGTCACCCCGCGGCGCACAGCCTCGGTGCGAAGCACGTAGCCGTCGCCGCGCGAACCCGGGCCGTAGGGGATGTTCACGATGAACGCGATTTCCCCGCCGGCGATGAGGTCGAGGATCGAGGAACCACCGTCCTCCGAACTCGAGGCCCCAACCTTGCCCACGATCTCGCACGGCACGTTGCCGCCGCGCAGCACGCGCGCCGTTCCCTCGGTGGACACGATCTCGAATCCCAGGTAGCGCAGGATGCGCGCGAGGCTCAGAATATGGCGCTTGTCACGGTCACACACCGAGATGAACACGCGGCCATCCTTGGGCGTCGGCAGCTGGTAGTCGATTGCCAGCTGCGTTTTTGCGTACGCCTCGGGATAGCTCTTGGCGATGCCCATGACCTCGCCCGTCGACTTCATCTCGGGCCCCAAGATGACCTCGGCACCGGGGAAGCGACCCCACGGCATCACGGCTTCCTTCATGCAGAAGTAATCGAGCTTGCGACGATCATCCGGCAGGCCCAGGTCGCTCAGAGCGGCGCCGGCCATGATGCGGGCGGCACAGCGGGCCAGCGGCACACCCGTCGCCTTGGAGATGAACGGCACGGTACGGCTCGCGCGCGGGTTCGCCTCGATCACGTAGATGGCGTCGCCCTTAACCGCATATTGCACGTTCACCAAGCCACGCACGCCGAGCGCCAGCGCAATGCGGCGCGTCGTCTCACGCAGCTTTTCCTGCAGGGACTCGGAGAAGGAGAACGGCGGGATGCACGTGGCCGAGTCGCCGGAATGGATGCCCGCCTCCTCGATGTGCTCCAAGATGCCCCCGATGTAGACGTTCTCACCGTCGCACAGGGCGTCGACGTCGCTCTCATACGCACCCTCGAGGAAGCGATCCAGGTAGATGGGATGATCGGGGCTCACGCGCGTGGCCTCGGCCATGTACTCGCGCAGGCGCTCGGCGTCGTAGGCGATCATCATGCCGCGCCCGCCGAGCACGTAGCTCGGACGCACGAGCAGCGGATAGCCGATCTGCGCCGCCACGGCCTCGGCCTCCTCGAACGAGGTCGCCATGCCCGCCGGCGGATACATGATGCCCAGTCGGTCGAGGAGCGCCGAGAAGCGCTCGCGGTCCTCGGCAAAATCGATGGCGTCGGGCTGCGTGCCCATGATCTTCACGCCGCTCTCGGCCAGCGCACGCGTGAGGTTGACCGGCGTCTGACCGCCCAGCGTGGTGATCACGCCCGCGGGGCGCTCGGCATCTACGATGTCCATCACGTCCTCGTAGGTGACCGGCTCGAAATACAGGCGGTCGGAGGTGTCGTAGTCGGTGGACACGGTCTCGGGGTTGCAGTTGACCATGATGGTCTCGAAGCCGCGCTCGGCCAGCTCGTAGCAGGCATGTACGCAGCAGTAGTCGAACTCGATGCCCTGGCCGATGCGGTTGGGACCCGCGCCCAAGATCATGACCTTGGGCTTTTCACAGGAACGCACCTCGTCGGCAGCCACGCCACGGCGCGCAGCGGGAGCCGGGCGCATGAGGTTCTCGTACGTCTTGTAGTGGTACTCCGTGGCGCTCTCGAACTCGGCGGCGCACGTATCGACCGTCTTCATGCTCGGCACCACGCCCAGCCCCTTGCGATACGCGCGGACGAAGCGCTCGTCGCTGCCGGTCAGCAGCGCGATTTGGGCATCGCTCGTGCCGTACTGCTTGAGCAGGCGCATTGCGTCGGCGTCGATGTCCTCCACGCGCAAGCCGCGCACCGCCTCCTGCACGGCGATCATGTCGTGCAAGCGGTCGAGGAACCACGGATCAATGCGCGTGGCGTCGTACAGGTGCTCCACGCTCCAGCCGCGGCGCAGCGCCTCGGCGACATAGGCGATACGCCCCTCGCTCGCGCGGGACACAGCCGCCGCAAGGTCGTCCTCATCCAGGGATGCCAGCTCGCCCGCGCCCTTCGCGTTTACGCCGAAGCCACAAGCCCCGTCCTCGAGCGAGCGCATGGCCTTGCCGAACGACTCTTCGAACGTGCGGCCGATCGCCATGACCTCGCCCACGGCCTTCATGCGCGTGGTGAGCGTCGTGTCGGTGCCCTTGAACTTCTCAAAGGCGAAGCGGGGCACCTTGACCACGCAGTAGTCGATCGACGGCTCGAAGCACGCCGGCGTGGCGCGAGTGATGTCGTTGGTGATCTCATCGAGGGTATAGCCCACGGCCAGACGCGCGGCGGCCTTGGCGATGGGGAAGCCCGTGGCTTTGGAGGCGAGGGCCGAAGAGCGGCTCACGCGCGGGTTCATCTCGATGACGATGAGGCGTCCGTTTTGGGGGTTGACCGCGAACTGCACGTTCGAGCCGCCCGTCTCGACGCCGATCTTCTCCAAAATCGCCAGGGAGGCGGCGCGCATGCGCTGGTACTCGAGATCGGACAGGGTCTGCGCGGGAGCGACGGTAATGGAGTCGCCCGTGTGTACGCCCATGGGGTCGAGGTTCTCGATGGAGCACACGATGATGCCGTTGCCGGCGCGGTCGCGCATGACCTCCATCTCGTATTCCTTCCAGCCCTCGATCGATTCCTCGACGAGCACCTCGCCCGCCGGGGACAGCTCGAGACCCTGGGTCACGATCTGGATGAGCTCGGCCTCGTCGTGGGCGATACCGCCGCCCGCACCGCCCATGGTGAAGCTCGGGCGCAGCACGCACGGATAGCCCGTGCGCTCGACGATCCCCAGAGCGTCCTCGACGGAGTAGGCGTAGCCGGAGCGCGCCACCTCGAGGCCGAGTTCGGCCATGGCCTCGTTGAAGAGCTTGCGGTCCTCGCCACGCTCGATCGCAGCGAGGTCGCAGCCGATCATCTCGACGCCGTAGCGCTCGAGCACGCCGGAACGGGCGAGGTCGACGGCGGCGTTCAGACCGGTCTGGCCGCCGAGCGTGGGCAGCAGCGCGTCGGGGCGCTCGCGCTCGATAACGCGCTCGATGAACTCCGGCGTGATGGGCTCCACATAGGTGCGGTCGGCAAGGCCAGGGTCGGTCATGATGGTCGCAGGGTTCGAGTTGACCAGGACAACCTCGTAACCGTCCTCCTTGAGGACCTTGCAGGCCTGGGCACCGGAATAGTCGAACTCGCACGCCTGGCCGATGACGATCGGGCCGGACCCGATGACCAGGATGCGTTTGATGTCTTCGCGCTTGGGCATGCTAGTTCTCCTCCGTTGCAAAATTCCAGCCGGCGAGGCGGTCGGCGGCGATGTCGATGCTCAGATAATCCGGCTCACCCGCCATGAGGCGCGCGAACGCGGTGAACAGGTAGTGCGCGTCGGTGGGGCCGGGCGAGGCCTCCGGGTGATACTGCACGCTGAAACACGGGGCGTCGAGGAGCTGGATGCCCTCGGCGGTGCCGTCGTTGAGGTTCACATGCGTGAGGCGGATACGGCCGAAGCGCTCGTTCTCCACCACCGGTGCGATGCCGCGCTCGACCCAGAAGCGCAGGTCGCCATCGGTCGGATGCTCGGCAACGCCGCCAGACAGCTCGGGCACGAGGGCGCCCAGGCTGGGGAACACCAGGCCGAAGCCGTGGTTTTGCGCGGTGATCTCCACGCGACGCGTGAGGAGGTTCATGACCGGCTGATTGCCGCCACGATGACCGAACTTGAGCTTTTCGATCTGCGCGCCGGCGGCCAGGCTGATCATCTGGTGGCCCAGGCAGATGCCGAATACGGGCACACGGCCGATGAGCTGCTGCACCTGCGTGTACGTCTCGGGGACGGCGTCCGGGTCGCCGGGGCCGTTGGAGAGGAAGACGCCATCGGGGTTCATCGCGAGCACCTCGGAGGCGGGGGTGTCCCACGGCACGACGGTGAGCTCGCACCCGGCGCGGACAAGGCCCTCGAGGATGCCGCGCTTCACGCCGCAGTCGTAGGCGACCACGCGATGCGCAGCCGGATTCGCGGCGCCGTCAACCGCCGGGGAGGTCAGGGCGAAATCATGGGCAGCAGGCAAGTCTGCCGTGGTAAAGGGGTGAGGCTCGGGGCAGCTCACGGTCTTCACGAGGTTCTCCCCTACCAGCTGGGGCGCGGCGGCCAGGCGGGAGGCGAGCTCGTCCAGATCGAATTCCTCGGTCGAGACGATGCCCATCTGGGCACCGTTGTCGCGCAGGTGCTGGACGAGGGCGCGCGTATCGACACCCTCGATGGCAACGATGCCGAGCTTCTGCAGATATGTGGGAACGCTCATTGCGCTACGCCAGTTGGAAGGCGTGGGGCACATGTCGCGCACGACCATGGCGCGCATCGCCGGGGCGTTCGCGGGACGCGAGCCGTCGCCGGGGAAGGCGCTCTGCACATCGGCGAGGTCGATGCCGTAGTTGCCGATCTGCGGATAGGTCATGGTCACGATCTGGCCGGCGTAGCTCGGGTCGGTCATGACCTCGAAGTAGCCCTCGAGCGAGGTGTTGAAGCAAACCTCGCCGGTCGCCGTGCCCGCAGCGCCGCAAGAGCGGCCGTAGAACACGGTGCCGTCGGCAAGCAGCAGCACTGCCGGGCTGGTATTTCCTTTTGAAGTGGATGCCATGATGCGCTGGGCCAGGGGGCTCGCATCAGCGCGCGAAGGCGCGGGCGCACACACGTCCGCAGGGCGATTCAAACCCATCTCGTCTCCTTTTCGGTCTCTCGGTACCGGCTTAAAGGCCGTATGGTCTCGGGGTATTGTACGCGACTTTGCAGAGTTTCGCGTAGTAAATAATTTATATTCGCGTTTTGATTGCTGAGTGGGTTTTTTATACATTATGAAACCTGAACCGCGACAAAAAAGCCGGGTGCCCCGAGGCACCCGGCTCATGCGCGATCATCACATGCAGCTCAGCGCACGTTCGCGTTATTTGTCCTTGCGGCGGCGGAAAGCGCCGAAGAAGGCGGCGATTGCACCGGAGATTCCGGTCGCTGCAACGGCGACCGTCACGGGATCGCCCGTCTGGGGCAGGCCGGAGGCGTTCGAGCCGCCCTGACCGCCTGCGGTACCGTTGCCAGACCCCTGGCCACCGGTGGAACCGTTGCCCGTGGTGCCGTTGTTGCTGCCACCGTTGTTGTTGCTGCCACCGTTGTTGCCGGAACCATTGTTGCCCTCGGACCCAGCGTCGCCCTTGAGCGCGTCGATGGCGGCCTTCAGCTCGTCGAAGGCGGCCTTGACCTGCTCATCAGTCGCGGCGTCATCCCCAAGCACGGCGTTCGCACCGGCGATGGCCGCGTTCAGGCGCTCGACCAGAGCGGGGGTCTTGCCCTCGGTGTCGAGCTTGCCGGCCTCGGCGACCAGCGCCTCGAGCGCGGACTTGTCCGGCTTCTCCTGCGGGGCGACATCGCTCTTCACCAGAGCGCCGTACGCGGCGGTCAGCTTATCGAGCGCAGCGCCCACCTGATCCTGGGAAGCAGACTCGTCGGCAAGAACCTTCGCCGCCTCATCCAGAGCGATTGCAAAGGGCTGCCAGGACTCGACGGTGTAATCCTCCGCCTTGCAACCCTTCAACTCATCGTACTTTGCCTGAAGCTCGGTCTTGTCCACCTGGGGCTTCTCCGGCTTCTCGGCGCCTTCGACGTAGTTGAAGTTGATCTCGCCGATGGTGAGCAGATGGTTCTTGGGATTCTTGAGCCCCGCGCACTCACCCGTGGACTCCAGGGGCTTGATCTCGACCTTGGCGACCTTCTTGTCCTTGTTCTCCTCGGAAATCTCGAAGAGATAGGTGGGCTGGTTCTTATCGTAGTCACCGCCCTTGAACTCCTGCACGGAGTCATCGGTGAAGGTGACAACAGCCTCGAGCTTGTTGATGGAGCCGTTAGATGTCTTGGCACCGTTGAAGAGCTCAACGTTCTTGAGAGCGCGGGGCTTCTTCAGCTCGAAGGAGATATTCGCGGGCAGACCGACCCTCTCATCGAAGGACGCGGCATCGTGGAACCACTTGAACTCGAATGCGCGATCGGCATTGTCGCCATTGAAGAGGCCGTCGTAATTGCCCTGCTGAACGAGCTTCTTAACGTTCTCGCCATCGTCGACGGGGTAGCCCTCGTTGGTGACCCTGATGTCGAAGTCACCCTGCTCCAGCTCCTTAACCTCTTCCTCGGGCGCGGGCGCACCCTCGACGTAGCTGAAGTTGATCTCGGAAATCGTGAGCATGTGCACGTCTGGGGTCTCGAGAGGCTTGATGTCGACCCTCACGACCTTCTTGGAGGCGTTCTCCTTGCTCGGCGCAAAGGTGTAGACACCCTGCTTCTTGTCAAATTCACCGCCCTCGAACTTCTGAGTGCTTCCATCCTCGAACGTCATGACCGCGGCGACCTTGGACAAAAAGCCATTGCCCCCGACCTCGCCGGCCTGATTCATGCGGTTCACCAGTTGGACATCCGCCAGTGCGCGGGGCTCTTTGAGTTCGAAGGAGATGTTCATGCCCTCAATGGACACGACATCGTCTTCGCCGCCCCACTTAAGCTCGAACGTGCCCTTGCCCTCGAGGCCGTCGTGGTACTCGACGCCATCGAACAGCGGGCCGTACGAACCGCCCTGAATCATCTTGGAGACGTTAGTACCGTCCTCATCCTTCGGAAGGCCCTTGTTGGTGATCTTGATGTTGAAGTCATCCTGGGTGAGCTCGACCCTCGTCCCACCGGGCTGCTCGGGCAAATTGCCGTTCTCGTCGGTGGCAAGCTCAACGACATCGAGCTTCGGACCAATCAGCATCGAGATGTACGGCAGCTTGACGTCTGTCTCCTTCTTGGCTTTCAGCTTGAAGGTGGCGACGGTCTCCGAACCGTTGAACAGCGCTTTGTCACCGCGATTGGCAAA
>ERZ894223.121-NODE-121-length-86346-cov-92.922170_pt1 | contig 86346 bp, 67 predicted proteins | sample MGYA00380293_ERZ894223 | MGnify/ENA primary metagenome ERZ894223 (study PRJEB32331, sample SAMN06328445) | human gut metagenome | biome: human gut microbiome; feature: stool | host: Homo sapiens | collected 2014-11-05 ...
AAATATAATTAATAGACATAAAAACCTAAATATGATAAAGCATATTTATATATTCGTATTGGCAATGATGCTGTTAGCATCGTCAGGCGCGGCAAAGGCGCAGGACGTGGCTCTGAAGACCAATCTCTTAGGTTGGGCTACGACATCGCTTAACGCAGGTGTTGAGGTAGGCATCGCCGAGAAGCAGACAGCACAGCTGTTTGCCACGCTCAATCCTTGGGAGTTTTCCGGAGGCAAGAAGGTGCGCATCTGGAATGTGGAGCCGGAATACCGCTGGTGGACATGCCAGCGCTTCGGAGGCAGCTTCTTCGGAGTGCATGCTCTTGCCGGCGAATACAACGTCAAGAACGTGGACCTTCCGTTCGGCATCCTGCCCAAGACGAAGAGCGGACGACACTATGAAGGATGGTATATAGGTGCGGGTGTCACCTATGGCTATCAATGGCTGCTCTCGCGCCATTGGAACATGGAGGCGTCGTTGGGCATCGGTTATGCCTATAGCCCGTACAAGCTCTACGGACGTTGCGCCAGATGCCTGGAGAAGAACCATCGCAACTATGTCGGTCCGACAAAGGCCGCTCTCAGTATGATCTATATTTTCTAAACAGCATTATGAACACTAATTCGTTTACACGCATCATCATTTCATGCCTGATAGGGGCTGCTTCCTGCGGTTCCGCAATGGCACAGAAGCTTGCCTCTGGAGCTGTAACCATAGACAGTCTGCATACGTATGTGGAGGGTAACAGGGTGGATGTGGCGTTCAGCCTCAATCTCAACAACCTGAAGCTCAAGTCTGAACAGCAGCTCGTCTTCACTCCGATGCTTGCTGCCGACGGCGACACCATAGCTCTGTCACCTATCATTATCAATGGCAGGTCTAAGCAGATACGCATGGAGCGCAGCGGTGAATTGGCTTCTGGTGCTACGGGCAGCCAGCAGCCGCTGGTGGTTGTCAGAAAGAACGGCACACGTCAGAGCGTCAGCTACGCCCAGAGCGTAACACGCAAGCGTCCGTTCGAAGCAGACCGTCTGAGTCTGCTTACCTCTCAGGACATCTGCGGATGCGGCGACAGGGAGAATCTCGACAATCTCCACCTTGCCACCATTGACAATATCGGCGCATGGATGCCGGCTCTTACGTTTGTCAAGCCTTTCGCTGAGGCTCGCAAGCAACGTGCCGAGAAGGGCGAGGCTTACCTCAGCTTCCGTGTAAACAAGACGGACATCGTGGTAGACCTCTTCGAGAACGCACGCGAACTGGCTAAGATAACTAACACCATCGACCTTGTGCGCAATGACAAGAACGTGGAAATCAACGGCATCAACATTCACGGTTATGCTTCGCCCGAAGGTCCTTATGCCAACAACGAGCGTCTGGCACGTGAGCGTGCGGCGGCTCTGAAGAATTATGTGGCGCAGCTTTATCCGATTGACGCCAAGCTGTTCAGCTCTGACTATACGCCTGAGGATTGGGACGGTTTCCGCAGTAAGGTGCAGCAGTCGCAACTGGCTAATAAGGACGAAATCCTTAAGATTTCAGACTCGAGCCTTGCTCCCGACGACAAGGACAAGCGCATCCGCCAGCTCTATCCGCAGGACTATGCCGTGATAATGAAGGACATCTATCCTCGCTTGCGCCATAGCGACTATACCGTTAGCTATACCGTGCGTCCCTTCTCCGTTGAGGAAGCCAAGCAGATACTCAGAACCCGTCCGCAGCAGCTTTCGTTGCTGGAGATGTATCTTGTGGCACAGACGATGGAGGCTGGCTCCCCGGAGTTCAACGAGGTGTTCGACATAGCCGTGCGTATGTTCCCTGCCGACCCTACAGCCAATCTCAATGCTGCATGTGCCGACTTGCAGAAAGGCGACATGGCATCGGCTGAGAAACATCTGGAGAAAGCCGGCAACTCGGCAGAGGCATTGAACGCTCGTGGCGCTTTGGCTGTGCTGAAAAAGGACTATCAGTCAGCACGCCGTTTGTTCTTGGAGGCGGCTGCCGCAGGTTCGGAGGATGCCAAGGCAAATGCCGAACGCATTGCTAACACGAAATAAAGAAAAACTTAATAATAATTTTTCTCTCTTAATAGGGCAGGGTGCTGCGAAACACCCTTCCCGGCCCCTTTACGCTTTAAACTTAAACAAAAATAATTAATAATTTATCAACTAAAATTTTTAACTATGAGAAACGTTAAGAATCTATTCGGAATGGCTGTCATGGCTACAGCCTTGGTCGCTTGCTCAAGCAATGACGACCTCGCTTCTAACGGTAAAGACAATGTTGGCAAGACTGGTGAAGCCTATGCTTCATTCACAATCAATCTGCCGACAACAAGCGGAACTCGTGTGGCAGGTGATCCTGAATTAAATCCAGGTACCGCTGCTGAGTATGAGGTTAAGAACGGAACTATCCTTATCTTCGATAAAGACGGTCTGTATGTTACAAGTGCTCAGCTTGGCACTATGAACCCTTGGACTCCAGTAAAGACAGATGGTGTTACTACAGCTGCTATTACTACTGTTAAGCTCTCAGGTGTTAAAGTTGGTGGCGACTATCAGGCTTTGGTTCTTCTCAACAATGATGTGGATGCTACTACTTCTAAGGTAACATTGCCTACCACAGGTACACCTTATGCTACTTGGAGTGCGGAAGCTTCGAATGTAAATGCTGAAAAGTATGCTTCTACCGATGGCATCTTCATGGCAAATGCTCCGAAGTATACTGGTACAACAACAGAGCCTACAACTCTTGTACCAATTGCAAATGTCTGCGCATCACGTGAGGAGGCTCAGGCAAAGGTTGCTACTACAGTTTACGTAGAGCGTGGTTTGGCTAAGGTAACAATGCAGAACTTTACTGCTGATGGTTACACAGTTGCTGAAGGTACATACAAAGGTGATAAGGTAGAAATCAAAAATTGGCAGCTTGACGTTATCAATAAGTCAACTTTCCCCGTTCATCAGACAGGTGATTTGTCAACAGGTTTTGCTGCTATATGGAGCACACCTCGTTTCTATGATGGGGGAAACCAGTCGTTCAAGCGTGTATATTGGGGCGTAGATCCTAACTATTCAGGTGCTACTCTTCAGAATCTGACTGCTTGCAAGAAAGCTTTCACTATGATTGGCAAAAATGATATTAAAGGCAAAACAGGTAATGATCATCCTCAGTATTGTCTTGAAAACACATTCGACCTTGCCAATATGATGCAGGGCCAGACCACACGTGTTGTGTTCAAGGCTGTTTACACTCCAAGTGCTCTTGTAGATGCAACAGACAAGACTTTCTATAAGATTGGTAACAATACCGCTATTTGGACCAAAGATAATCTTGAGAAGCAGATTCATACCGTTGCCGTAACTGCTATGGGTATTACAAATGCTGACGAGCAGGCAAAGTATGTTGTAAAGCTTGATGCTACTGATAATAATATTAGTGGTGAGGCTGGTCAGCATCTTATTAAGGCAGAGAACATTACATACTCAGGCGAAGCTGCTTCATCAAAGGTTACACCTGATGTAGTTAACAAAATCAACGAGAAGCTTGGCTTGTCAGCCGATGCTGGTATTGCTACATATCTTGACGGTGTGACTTACTATATTGCCCGTATCAAGCACTTCAACGAGTTGACACCTTGGACAGCAGGTAAACCTTATGGTACAGATAATGACAAGTATCTCGGTCGCTACGGTGTGCTCCGCAACAACTGGTACGACCTTTCTGTAACAAGCATCAGCGGCCTTGGCTATCCTGACGTTCCTGAGGTTAAGCCTACTGTTCCTGATGATGAGAACGAGCAGTACATCAACGTAGAGGTTAAGATTCTTGACTGGGCTAAGCGCAGCCAGCAGATTAAGCTCTAATAATCAACAAAGCATAAAGCAGCGGAGGTCTCCGAGCCTCCGCTGCTATCTAAACATCAACATCTAAATCAATCTTAATTAATTTAACGGCAAACATTATGTTTCACGGACTGGTTAAATCTTTATGCTCATTACTCGCCTTTGCACCCTTGCTGGCTTCTTGCTCGCTGATGCACGACGACCTTGAGCCATGCGACAATGGCGTTTACCTGCACTTCCGCTACGACTATAACACGCAGCGCGCCGACCTCTTCAATTATCACGTTGGAGGCGTTGTTGTCATGGTGTACGACAAGGACGGCAAGTATCTCATGCGTCAGGACGCCTACAACACAGACACCGACGCTCCCATCCGCCGCCATGACTTTGCCGTACATCTCAACTTGCAGCCTGGCGAATATCAGTTCCTCGCCATCGCAAAGCAGAAACGTTACGAAGACGCGCTTGTCACCAAGGGCGCCAAGTTTCGCATTCATGCTCCCGCCGACGGCGAGGACATGAAGCAGTTCTGTGCCGTGCTCGACCGCAATGGTGCGGGCGAAACGGCTGACGTCGACTGTTCGGCTCCGCTCGATACGCTGTGGATAGGCCGCTCGCAGCACCTTACAGCCGTGCGCGACATGGAAGCCACCCACGACACCATCTCTTTGGTGCGCGACACCAAGCAGCTCACCATCTCGCTGCATCAGATTGACGCACCTGACAAAATCTCTGCCGATGATTTCGGCTACGAGGTGATAGCCGACAACGGCCACATCAACTATGACAACTCTCTGGCTCGCGACACCAAGCTTCGCTATACGCCTTTCCGTACATGGACCACCGACTTCCGCGATGCTTCGGGCAACGTGAAGGAACGTACGGCTCATGCCGGACTGACGCTCTCGCGACTGGTGTATTATTCTCCTGAGGAGAACGATCGCAACGCCATGCTACATATATATAATAAGGAGTCGGGCAAGACCGTCGCTCTTATCAACCTGCCCGACATCCTCCAGCAGGGACGCGATGCCTATGCCGCCCAGAACTACGGCATCCAGGAATATCTCGATCGCGAGTATGACTATCGCCTCGACTTCTTCCTTATCGGCACCGAATGGCAGTACCTGAACCTTTCTGTTGGTGTGCTCGACTGGGCAAAGCGCATACAACACATAAGCTTATAGTTTTCTCCCCTTCAACTATCAGCGACTTCTTAACTAAAATACATAGAAACCTAATAACAACATAAATAAATGAAACGACTTGCAGACATACTCCTTTCTGTTGCTGCCCTGTTGTTGCTGGCAGCATGCACAGATGATGCCGACGTGTACAACACACCAGCACCGTCTGAGGGCAATCTGTGTGTCTATGTACCGGTAACCCGTGAAGGCGATGAGGTTACGAGCAGTCTCGACCCAAGCAACCCTACATACAATGCCTCTGTAGACGAGTGCAACATTAACGACCTGCATCTTTATGCCTTCCCCGTTGACGGCAACGGAACATTCCTTTCGCAGGAACTTCCATCGCCTGAAGCAAGCAACATGCTCAATGAGAAAGTTGCTTCTTATAAGTTGCAGATCAAGCCCGGCATCTATCGTGTGTACGTAGTTGCCAACATGAACGATGTTCTCGATGTCAATAGCATAACAACCGAAGACGATTTGAAGAAAGTGGTGTTGGGTTACACCCCGGTGTCAAAGCCAGGCATGCCCGTAGCCAATAACATCCCTATGATATACGAGCCTGACACAAAGGCTGCCGACGGCTCTACTGTCGACGGAACAATTACCATAAAGAATACGGACACGACTCCTAAGACCGTGATGGCTAATCTGCGATTCACCTGTGTAAAGGTGTGTCTTAACCTTACATACAATCCCGAAGACGCTGACATGGATGCAGCGTTGAAGTCTAACGGATTGCAGATTACCGATATTATGGGCAAGCGACTCTCGCCACAGACCAGTCTGTTGTGGGACACTAACCCCAATGTAAGCGACGACTATGCCAAGGGCATCGAGCCGAAATTGTACGACGCTACGGCATCTACGGGCAGTGGCTCTTACTATACTTCGTGGACAGAAACCCCAGCCAATGCCAATGTCAACAACGAGGACATCATTACGGTTGCAGGTGAGGGTGTAGCTAAACCAGCAGACAGCAAACAGAAGTGGCTCTTCCGTGCCACATATTATCTGCCCGAACGCTATGTGGCACAGGCTTCGCAGCAGTCGGCATTGAAGGTAGGTGGTGCTGTAGGTGGTTCTGCTATCGCTAACAGCTACAACATCAACCTTGGACATCGTAAGGACGAGACCTCAAAAACTGAAGTTCCAACTTTCCCACGCGGCACATATTATGAGATAGTAGGCCGCATAAAGAGTCTTGGCAACATCGATCTCGACTGTGTTGTGGGTGTAAAGGACTGGCAGATGGCAACAATAGATGTAGACCTCAACCATACTACGCTTTGGGTATCAGGCACAAAGGCAGATGTAGGATCGCAAAAAGTTGCATTCATCGACTATCTGACAAATGTAACGAATGGCGACATTGAGCTCGGATGTGATACGAAGATTGAAAAGAATCTAACAGGAAAGTTGCCCGTTATTGTCGCAACTAATGATATTGCAACTCATCGTATAAGATTCAGTATAAATCCAGATCTCTCGGTAAAAGACTTTGCAGATGCTGATACTCTTAAAGGTACTGCCAAAGTATGGATAAAGGCTGGCAACATAAAGAAATACCTTTATGTTTCGTACGATGTTACACCATACTTCAAGGTGGATCCAGTGGATATTGTAATCTTCTACGACCCAAAAAATCCGTCCGAATTGACCAAGGTGGTGAACTTCTCAACCAACCTTGGTGGCATTCAGTTTCCTTCGGATTGGAGCAACAATCCGAATGGTGGTTATGATGTGTCGTATGCTCAGTCGACAATAAACATTAAGTGCAAAGACCCAAAGGTAGCTGAAGGCAAGTTCACCATTACGGCAACATCCAACCCGGGAACAACCACCACGCATGTATTTACGGTAAAGTCGAATGATGCAGTTGACAAAGATGCAGCCGATAAAGACATATATATGGAGCAAGAGATACGCGTAACGGTGCGTCCGCCAAAGGGCAACTACTTTATATATATGCGAGCCATTAACGACTTGGCATGGTGTAATGGTGGCGGTACCGAGGAGTATAAGCATTCGCTGATGCATGATGAGGATTCAAGTCTTGGCGATGAAAACTACAACTGGCGTGACGGTTGGTGGGAAGAGCAGGACGCAAAAGCAAAATGGGGTTCAGACAAATCGCCACATTCTGATTACCACTTTGTGTATGTATACACGCAGATAGGTGAGACAAATGCTGATGGTACTAAGGACGAGAATAATACAGAATGGTATTTCACTAAAAAATACGATAAAACTGCCGATACACGTCACACTGTGTCGCATGATAAAGATATGAATGATTATAAAGGTGAGTGGTGGCCTGGCAGTAAGATGACAGCCGACAATAACAACCCCGGTTGGTACTATTACAGTATACCAGTAGGTGCTAAGTCGGTTGGAGTCAATAAGGATGGAAAGGCTCAGAAGACGATTAAGCCTGGACAAACCTTGCTGATTTTCAGCAATGGTACATTCCTCGCCACGGGTTTCCAGTCGCATCGTTTCACTCATCACAACGACCCTGGCATCACGCTCTTCAACTATGAGGACAATGAAGGCTGGTATCTGTACGACCCTTTGTCGGATCCTTACTACAGAGTTTTTGACGAAAAACCTACCGTTGTAGACGTAGAGTATACCATATATACCAAGAACAAAAAAATAACTGCTTGGTATTGTCAATATGGAGTAAACCCTGGAGGTAAAGATGATAAGTTTACATTGTGGTGCAATGACTATGTTTCTGGCGAATTTGAATGCAATGAATACGGAAAGAAAAAAGGCTGGTACAAGACCATACTCCACCTTAAAGCCCCATTAGGTGAGTATGATAAGATTCTGGTGCTTAAGGTAAATGGTGATGAGATTCATACTACACTGTTCGACGGTGATAACTATCCCTCAACCAAGATGCACGGAAACCGTTATGTTGTGGAAGGCTCATACGATCCTGGCACAAAGAAATGGAGTAAGGGAGCTCCCATTTAAAAAGTAATAATTAAAAGACAACGATATGTATATCAAGAAATTGACAATTTGGCTCTTCATGCTCTTGGCTATGGTGTCGACTGCTTGCAGCGACATCAGAGACATTGTAGGAGGCGACACGCAAGACTTGCCGTCCGATGGAGTGGTGCTGACTCTTAAGTTGCCCAATTTCACCAAGAATACTGTGGCGACAAGAGCAAACGAGCAGCAGCAAATCAAAAGCCTCTGCGTATTGTGCTACGATGCAGGAGACAATTATCTCGGCATGAGCGATATCTCAGGCGCGGACATCAAGCCGAATGACGACGGCACCTGCAAGGTGAAGGTGAAGGTTGTGGAGGGAACCGCAACGCTGCATGTTGTTGCCAATGCCGAAATAACAAAGAGCGATGCCAAGGATGATAATGGAAAGATAAACCTCTACAATGCTGTCCGCCGCACCGATATTGACCTCAACGCTCCCGTATGTTGGGGAAGCATTACGGTGACAGACCTGCTTAGTGGCAAAACCTCATTGACATTGGTCAGGCAGTTTGCCAAAGCTTCTGTTACTAAGGATGCGTCGCTTACCAACTTCGAGATAACAGGTTTCAAGATTGTCAACACTGCTTTATCGGGCACTATAGCCACACGGTCTTTTTCAGAAGTGGCATTGTCATCGGTGGCTTGTACCGCCAAGCCAGACAATTTTGCTACTGCTACGGGTGAGCAACCTTTTTATGAGACACCTGCCGACAAGGCATGCATGATAATCAAGGCAAAGTATTATAATGGACCAGAGACTTATTATAAAGTGGCGTTCCAAACAAAGAATCCGAACGGCACTTTTACTCCGATGGCTCTTCTTCGCAACCATCATTATCAGGTGAAGGTCACGGCTGTAAATCATGCAGGCTATTCGACAGCAGAAGAAGCTGAAGCAGAAACTAATCTGCCAGAAAACAGACTGTCTGCAGTGGTGGTTGACGACAATCCGCCTATTGTAGACATGATAGCATGTAAGGACTACGAACTTGGCGTGTGTGGCAAGCAGACTGTAGATGGTAACGTACTGAAGGCTACTGTGACGTTTGTAACTACCAACAAGCCTGACTTCAAATATAATGTGAAGTCGAATGCAGGTTGGATTACTGGTTACACGGAAACAGCAAGCGCCGATTTGCCGACAACAGCTGGACACCCCTCGCCAACAGGGAGACTGTACACTATCGAACTTTCTCTGACCGAGAACTTCGAATCGTCTGCGCATACAGGAACAGTGACAATAACATCAGGCGACTTGTCGCTCGATGTAGAGATTACACAGTTGGGTTACGACTTCCGTCACGACGAAAAAAGAAAGGTGCAGATACGAGGACTTGACGGACTTACTCAGGAAGAACAGAAAGACTACTTCAAATGGATGGATAACTCGCTTAAGGGCATATGGCCGGCGGAAAACCAAGGCAGAGTGCGCAACGACGGACTCCACTTCTTTGTGGGAAAAAATACGGTTTACTATCTTATACCATATATTGATAAAGATGATATGACGTGCAATGATCCGCGAGTGACAGTAAAGCTCGATAGTGATAAAAAATTCTGGGAGGTGAGGCTTGCCAACAATTCGGACGAATCGTATAACGTCAATAATTATAATAGGTGGATTAGCAATGAGGCATTTACCATTATAACTATCACCAACGCGAGAACCAAGATTACGGTAACCTATCCGGTTTATCATGTAGGATTGTTTGCACAGTTGACAACCAACTATCAGCTTGGCAAGAGCAAGGCTTCGGGATGGCGCTATTATGAGATGGTTGACGTAGAGGCTAAGGTTACTAAAAAAGACGGAACTACCGAGAACAAGATCTACCACATGCTCGACCGCAACCTTGGTGCCACAAACAACGGCTACTATTCTCCTTCCACAACCGCCCTTAAAGACAACAAGGGAGCAATAGGTTGTTACTTTAAGATTTCGGAGGCTGATAATTCTAACTCGGCAAAAACAGATGACCATGTGGTAAAAGCTTTGGCAATAGACAGCTTCAAGGTGTGCGACAACATGTGTCTGCAAGGTCTTATAGACAACAATAACTTGGCGATAGTAGAGGAGAAGACTCATTATGGCGAGGTGTACAACTGTCTGAGAATTAATACGGAAGACATGGATAGGGATATTCCCCAGATATTTATCCCGATGAGCGGATATTATGAGGGCAAGAACGACGAGGACGCGGTTTACAAGGACAGCTATCATGCCAACCTATGGACATGCTCACGCCTGTCTGACTATCAGGGATTCTCGGAAAAAAGTCCTGAATACGGCTTCTGGTACTTGTACCTTGACGCTTTCGGCAAGAGCCTTAACTTGTCAAACTACCGATTTGTGTCGGGTTCGTCTGGAAAGAACACGAAACGATACCGTGCCATGCCAGTAAGACTTGTGGCAGAGTAATGCCCCGATATATGTGTCGTTAGGCTATAGGAAAAACAACAAGCTGACTTCGAATAAATCAATAATGGCTGTTTGCCGGTCTGTTGACGGCAAACAGCCATTATGCTATCTACTAAAATGATTCTGTCTTCCTTGTCTGATGAAAATAAAAGTGGAATAGTAAGTGATTGGGATTTTTTGTGTAACTTTGCAGCTTGTAACAATGTGAATATTATTAGGTATATGGGAATAGAGAATGGCATTTTCAAGCGTGCCGAACTGCTTCTTGGTGAGGACGTAATGTGGAAGATAGCTTCCAAGCGCGTCATCGTATTCGGTGTCGGCGGCGTGGGAAGCTGGTGCGTGGAGTGCTTGGTGCGCTCGGGCATCCGCCGTATCACCATCGTGGACAGCGACTGCGTGTGTCTGTCTAACGTCAACCGTCAGCTTATGGCTACGACGAAGACTGTAGGCCGTCCGAAGGTGGAGGCGCTGAAGGAACGTCTGCTGGAGATCAATCCTGAGTGTGAGGTTACTGCCATTCAGAAGATCTTCACGGAGGAGAACGCTTCGGAGTTCTCTTTGGACGAGTATGACTATATTGTGGACGCCATCGACTCGTTGAAGGACAAGGCAGCGCTCATACTGCTGGCATGTCAGACGCGGGCTGTGCTGTTCTCGTCAATGGGAGCTGCGCTCAAGATGGACCCGACGCGCATTCGTGTGGCAGAATTTTGGAAGGTGCGCGGCTGTCCGCTCGGCGCTGCATTGAGGAAGCGCATGAAGCGTGCCAAGACCATTCCTGCTCATAAGTTCCAGTGTGTCTACAGCGAGGAACTGCTCGAAAACCGCGGCACGGACACGGGCGACGACCCCTGCTCGTTCCAGAAAGCGCAGATAAACGGATCGATGTCGCACATCACGGCTATTTTCGGCTTTACCATTGCCGGACTGGTTCTGGAAGATATATATGAGAAAGCGCTTAATAAGTAAAAGCTTTTAATTAATATGGCTTTCGGTACAACAAAATGTATTATTTTGAGTTAATATATAATAGTAATAAGAAAAAAGTAACCATACTAATACACACACATATCTACAAGTTATGAAGAAATACTTGATTTATTTAATCTTCATGTTGATCATGCCTATGGCTGTCTCGGCACAGTCATCCATGACCGACACGCAGGTTATGCAGTACGTCATGAAGGCGAAGGAGCAGGGTAAGTCGCAGTCGCAGATTGTCACTGACCTCATGCAGCGTGGCGTTGACATTTCGCAGATTCGCCGTGTGCGCAATAAATATGAGCGCCAGCTGAAACAGGGCGGTCTTGGCAATGTTAGCGACGACACTTCTGCAAAGACGGACACACGTCTGCGCACCAACAACGGCAAGACGCGCGACCAGTACACCCGCAACGACTATGGACGTGAGGCTGACAGCTATGCGCAGAACTACTCGAATATGCGTGTGAAGTCGGAGCGCGACCGTAACTACAAGCATACGTACGACGAAACCGACGAGGAGTTTATGGACTATCAGAAGGAGATGTTCGAGATGGTGCCCGATACAGCGCAGATGCTGGAGCAGCTTCTTGCCGAGCGTGAAGCCAGAAAGAAGAAGGTGTTCGGACGCGATATCTTTAACAATGAGGAGCTTACCTTCGAGCCGAACATGAACATAGCCACTCCGCAGAACTATCGTCTCGGTCCTGGTGATGCCGTATTCATTGACGTATATGGAGCGTCGCAGAAGTCGGAGCAGTGCACGGTGTCGCCTGACGGTACCATTACCATCGAAGGTTTCGGTCCGGTGCAGGTAAGCGGTCTGACCGTCGCGCAGGCCAACGCTCGTCTGCGCTCCACACTCGGTAGTCGCTACAGCAGCAGCAAGATTCGTCTGACCGTGGGACAGACCCGCACCATCATGGTGAACGTGATGGGCGAGGTGAAGACTCCGGGTACGTATACGCTCTCTGCCTTCGCCACTGTGTTCCATGCCCTTTACATGGCTGGCGGCACGAACGAGATAGGTACGTTGCGTAACATCAAGGTTTATCGCAACAACCGCCTTGTTACGGTAGTAGATATCTATGACTATATTCTCAACGGTAAGCTTACGGGCAACGTACGCCTTGCCGACAACGACGTCATCGTTGTGGGACCGTACGACTGCCTCGTGAACATCACGGGTAAGGTGAAGCGTCCTATGTATTATGAGATGAAAGCCAATGAGTCGATAGCTTCGCTCCTTAAGTATTCGGGCGGATTCACGGGCGACGCTTATCGCAAGGCTGTCAGCGTCAACCGCAAGAGCGGCATCGACCATTCTGCATATAACGTGGAGGAGTTCGACTTCTCTAACTTCCGCATTGCCGACGGCGACTCTGTAAGCGTAGACTCCGTTATGGCGCGTTACTCCAACACCGTGGAGATAAAGGGAGCCGTGTTCCGTCCCGGCAAGTATAATCTGAACGGACAGGTGAACAGCGTGCGCTCGCTCATCGAGCATGCTGACGGCGTGACAGAAGAGGCCATCACTTCGCGTGCTGTGATGCACCGCATGAAGCCGGACCGCACACTGGAGGTGATCAGCGTGGACGTGGAAGGCATCATGAGCGGCAAGGTGGCTGACATTCCGCTGAAGGAGAACGACGTGCTCTTCGTAGCCACGAAGACGGAGCGTATGACGGAGCGCACCATCACCATACGCGGCGAGGTGCAGTTCCCCGGTGTGTATAAGTATGCCGACAACGAGACGGTTGAGGACTTTATCATACAGGCTGGCGGACTGACCGACAAGGCTTCGCTTTCCAACGTCAGCATCAGCCGCCGTGTGAGCGATGCGAAGGCAGTACGTCCTGACAGCGTCATCGCACGTACGTTCAATATGGCGCTTAAGGAGAACTTCGCTGTGGACGGCGACCGCAGCTTCACGCTTATGCCCTTCGATGAGGTCTACGTGATGCGTTCGCCCGGCTACACCGAGCAGCAGAACGTCACTGTGGAAGGCGAGGTGCTTTACGCCGGAACATACGCTCTTGAGCGTAACAACACACGCCTCAGCGACCTCTTCCGCATGTCAGGCGGATCAAACGGCCTTGCCTATATCAAAGGTGCGCGTCTGATGCGTAAGGCCAACGAGGCAGAGAAGGCACGTATGGAGGCTGTGCTGAAGATGCAGCAGGAGGAGCAGCAGAAGAATCTTCTGACGCTTGCCGCTTCGTCAAACAACGCCAGCGCCGTGCAGTCAACGGCTCAGGGAGCTGCCAACGCCAACATCAAGAAGTTCCAGGTGCCTGACGAATATCCCGTCGGTGTGGACCTTGAGGAGGCTATGAAGAGGCCGGGATCGGATGCCGACGTGGTGCTTCGTGACGGCGACCGCCTTATCGTGCCGCAGTATAACGGTACGGTGAAGATCAACGGTGCTGTGATGTACTCCAACACCGTGGCATACGAGAAGGGCAAGCGTGCCGGTTATTACATCGACCAGGCTGGTGGTTATGCCGCCGATGCCGTCAAGCGCCGTGCATACATTATATATATGAACGGCAAGGTGGCTAAGGTCGGTCATGGCGCCAAGGTGCAGCCGGGTTGCGAGATTGTCGTTCCTGCCAAGCTGAAGCGCAAGATGTCGACGGCTGAGATGATGAGTATGGGATCAAGCATGTCGTCTATTGCAGCGATGATAGCAACAATCAGTAACATCTTGAAGTAAGGTCAGGTGTTACTGCCGAAATCATGAACATGTCAGAAAACGAAAATGAAGAAAATAGATTTTGTAATAATCCTAAAAAAGGTAAGTGAGAATAGAAAAATTTTCTATATAACACTGCCAATAGTGTTTGTTGTTTCATGTCTTCTTATCTTGTGTGTGCCACGTACATATAGTACAGATACCCAAGTGGTTCCGGAGATAGACAATTCAAAAGGTAGTGGAGCGCTGAGTTCGTTGGCTTCTTCTTTCGGTTTTGACTTGTCTTCAATGCAAACAACCGATGCTATTACACCATTGTTGTATCCAGACCTTATGGAGGATAACAAATTTGTGTCGGAACTGTTTGATATAAAGGTAACAAGTGTTGATGGTGAGATAAACACCACATACTATAATTATCTAGCAAAGTATAATCAATCGCCATGGTGGTCATTGTTGCTTGCTAAAATAAAGACATCGTTCAGTTCGAAGGAAAAGATCGACAAAAAGAGCGAATTTGATCCTTATAATGTAAATAGGTTCAATGATAATATAATGAATCTTATTCGTAGAAATGTTAATATAAGTGTTGATAAAAAAACTGGTGTCATTACTATTGGTGCAACTGCTCAGGATCCGCTTATTTGTAAGACTTTAGCAGACTCAACAAGAAGCCTTATTCTGCGTTACATTATTGAATACCGTACCAATAAAGCGCGTATAGATATGGATTATTATCACAAGTTAGTGATTGATGCCAAGGCAGATTATGAGAAAGCACGTCAGAAGTATGGTAGTTATTCAGATGCCAATTATGATGTGATTTTGGAGAGCTTTAGGAGCAAGCGGGATGATTTGGAGAATGAAATGCAACTTAAATATAATGTATACTCTACAATGAGTACACAATATCAAGATGCGAAGGCACGTGTACAGGAACGTACCCCTGCTTTTACTATTTTGAAGGGAGCTTCAGTTCCGATCAAACCTACTGGTCCGAAGCGTATGTTGTTTGTACTCGCTATGACCATGTTAGCATTCTTCGTACTAACACTTTGGTCTGTTAGAGAGTATCTGCTTAAAGATTAAGTATAAATCAAAATGGGAGTAAATACAGATACTGCAAATATAAAAGGTAGTCATGTCAATCGTATAACAACCAATACGATATTGCTGTTCTTTCGTATTCTTGTCATCACAATAGTCAACCTATATGCTGTACGTTTGGTGTTAAGTGGTCTTGGCGATGAGGAATATGGAGTTTTCAATGCAGTTGTTGGTGTTGTTATGACGTGTTCGTGTGTCTTTCCGGTATTGGCAGTATCTGTACAGCGATTCTTTTCTTATGTTATAGGAAAAGAAGAGGAACGGAAGATGCAAGAAATATTCTCGGCAAGCATCAATATCATTATCGTATCTATGATTGTTATTGGTTTCTTGTTTGAGACTATTGGTGTGTATGTTATAAACAATAAGCTCCAAATATCGGAAAGTGTACATGGTGATGCTTTGTTGGTGTTTCATTTTGCAATACTTACATTTGTATTCAGTTATCTGCAAATACCTTATACTGCAGCAGTATTCTCGCATGAGAATATGGGGTTATATGCAAAGATTTCATGTCTTGACTGTTTGTTGAAGTTATTGGTGGCGTTTGCTATTGAGTTCGTTTCTACAAGCCGGCTGTTGTTCTATGCTGCGGGGCTTGCTATTGTAGCTTTATGTACTTTGTTGTGTTATGCATTTATTGCCCGTAGACTTTACTCTGAATGTCATTACTGCATAGTACGCAACAAAAGTATTTACAGAGAGTTGCTTTCGTTTTCTGGTTGGACGATGTATGGTGCGTTTGCTGCTGTTGGTATGATGCAAGGTAATACGATATTATTGAATATGTATTTCGGGCCCTTAGCAAATGCAGCTTTTGGGGTGGCTACAAATATCTATAATGCCTTCATTTCGCTTATGAACAGTGTGGTGTTATCTTTTCGTCCGCGTATGATACAGTCGTATGCAGCTGGTGACTATAAGTCGCTGAACATGTTATTTAAGGTGAACAATCTTTTTATAATGTGTTTATTGTCGTGTGCCGCAATTCCCATCATTTTCGAGATGCGAATAATAATGTATTATTGGTTGAAAGATGGAGTCTCTGAGAATATGGTGCTATTTTCACGCCTGTTTATTGTTTACACACTCATATTGTCTATGCATAACCCGATAACAATTATAATTCAGGCATCAGGCATTATTAAGTATTATCATCTGTTGGTGGAGAGTATTATGGTATTAAGTCTGCCACTCACATTTGTTCTATTTAGGTTTGGTATGCCTGCCTATACTGTGTTCTGGTCAATGATAGGTCTTTGTATAATTGCTCATTTTGTTAGAATTATATGTCTTAAATGCAACTATAAAGAATTTTCTGTTCCTACATATTTTGTACAAGTACTATTGCGTGGAGGTGTTGCCGTGGCTTTAGGAGTTGTTGTGGCATATCTGTTGCATACGAGCATAGACTTCGGATTGTTGCGTTTGTGTGTTATGATGGTGGTATCGCCGCTATCTACGTTAGTTTTTGTGTATTTGCTATGCACTACACAAGATGAACGTAGTTATATAAATAGTTTTGTAGCGAAAATATTTAAAAGATAATATGGGTGTAATAATATTAACACTATTCGGAATAGCAATAACACTCGCTTTTCTTGAAGGTAATCTTGAGGAAGCGTCTAAAAAGCGAGCTTATTGGATTTTTTGTGGAATCTTGGTGCTTGTAGCTGGATTGCGTGAGGTTGGTTTAGACCCCGATTCTATAAATTACGAATATGCATTCATTCATTATGATGATGAAGAGCTGTCGACAGCTATTGAATATTCTTACTTTATGATATCGCAGATACTGAGTTCGATAGTAAATGATGTACATATACTATTTTTGTTCTATGCCTTTTGGGGTGTTCTGCTGAAGTTTAAAGCGTTCAGAATATTGTCTCCTGATATGTGGTTTGTGCCTGTAATCGTGTATTTGAGTTTTATTTTCCAGCTTCACGAAATGACACAGATTCGTACGGGTGTAATGTCTGGTCTCTTCTTGTTGGCTATACAACCTATTGCGGAACGCAAATGGGTAAAGTCTTTGTTGCTTATTGGCATCGGAGCTTTCTTTCATATATCTGCCCTTGCGCTTATACCTTTGGTGTTTTTGAGCAACAAGGATATGTCTTTAAAGTCACGAATGATGTGGATGGCTATAGTGCCCATTTCATATATCGTGTATTTTGTTGGCAGCAATTTGCTTGTCAATATACCGATACCTTATATTGAGAATAAACTGATGAATTATGAAAAGACATCAGACACAATGGAGTCAAGCCTTAATGTGTTTGGTCCGTTGCAGATGTTTACAATATTGGTGTATGTGTACCTGATGTATTTTTATGATACTATCAAGGAACATAACAAATACTTTACGGTGATGATGAAAATCTTTGCCCTTAGTATATCGGCATTTGCAGCTTTTGCATTTTTGCCTGTATTGGCTAACCGTATAAGTTATTTATTAAGAATAGTTACAATAATACTTTTCGGCAACATTTATTATACAATACGTCCAAAGTGGGTCGGATTACTTGCTGTAGTGTTTGTATCTATGATTTATATGATATATACATTATCTTATATTTTTGAAATAAAGCTATTGTAGGGGTGTAATTAAAATAAAAATAACTACCTTTGTATATAGAATGAAAAAGTTTAGCATTTGATTTGAAGTTGTATGAGACTATTTGTGGATAGGTATAACGTTCTTATTTGTGGCAATAGTGTTGCTCAGCAAGACGTGTCCGACTTTACTATGGTACTAAAACTTCGATGTGAGTTGTTAAAACATTAAATGAAAAATGAATAAAGCACGTATTATAGCATTATATCTCCCCCAGTTCCACCCCATACCAGAAAATGATAAGTGGTGGGGACCGGGATTTACAGAATGGACTAATGTCGCAAAAGCTAAACCTTTGTTTCGTGGTCATCACCAGCCGCGCATACCTGCCGATTTGGGATTTTATGATTTGCGCTTGGCGGAGACTCGTGAGCAACAGGCCATGTTGGCTCGCGAAGCTGGAATAGAAGGATTCTGCTACTATCATTACTGGTTTGGTGGAGGACGTCAGTTGCTTGAACGTCCGTTCAATGAAGTAGTTGCAAGCGGCAAACCTGACTTTCCGTTTTGTATTTGTTGGGCTAACCATACGTGGAGCAACAAGACTTGGAACCGTAAGTCGGCAATGCAGCAGGATTCTGTACTTATGGAGCAGACTTACCCTGGAACCGAGGACGATATAGCTCACTTCAACTCGTTGCTGCCAGCTTTCCGCGACCCGCGTTATATGACTGTTGACGGAAAACTTATTTTTGTTATTTATGATCCGCTGAAGTTCATTAATATAGAGCGTTTTATTGAAACATGGCGCAAGCTGGCCGAGAAGAACGGACTTCCGGGATTTCATTTTGTAGGTATGACACCGTCTACTCTTACACTTCGTGTTGCAGCGGATGGTAGTCGTCAGCGTGTGATGCCAAACCTCAAAAGTAGTGCCAAGATATTCAAGGATGTACTTGATTTAGGATTCGATTCGGTTAATTCGTTTGGCAAGCGCCGTGGAGAAATGCTATATGAGGGTAAGTGGAAGAATCTTGCTAAGACTATATTGCGCCATGTAGGACTGCCTACGGGTAGTATTCGATATGATTACGAGCGTACCGTGTGCAACTATTTTGCGCCTGAAGACTCATGGGAGAATGTTTATCCAACAATACTTCCCCAGTGGGACCGCACCCCGCGAGTGTCTTCATGGGATGGAGTATATGTGAATGCAACACCAGAAAAGTTTGAAAAGCATATACGTCAGGCGCTCGAATTGATTAAGGACAAGGCGCCGGAGCATCGCATCCTTTTCCTTAAATCGTGGAACGAGTGGGGGGAAGGCAACTATGTAGAGCCTGATCTTCAGTGGGGACACGGTTTCCTTGATGCAATACACCGGGCTGTTGTAGAATAACAAGTATTAGTATGACAGAAACAATAGTCTCAGTAATTATTCCGACTTACAAACCTAAGGCGTATTTATGGAATTGTATAGATAGCATCTACAGACAGACAATAGGAATCGAAAATATAGAACTACTGATAGTTGTCAATGGATGTGGGGAAGAATATGTACAATCAATAAAAGATTATCTATCAAACAAGTCGGATATAAAAGTACACTTGTTGCATACGGATGTTGCAGGTGTATCCAATGCACGTAATATAGGAATAGATATTGCGAATGGAAAGTTTTTGTGTTTCATAGACGATGACGATTGGATATCTGATAATTATCTTGAAACCCTTGTTGCTATGGCCGGTGATAATGCCGATGTCGTAGAGGCTAATGTATGTGATTATATTGAAGATACAGATACGTACAAAGATGATTATTTGACAAAGGCTTTCATGTGTTGCCAGGATAAGTTGGATCTGTCATTGATGCAGGCACGCAAGTTCATGTCTTCTGCATGTTGCAAGATTATACGTCGCAGTGTCGTAGGGAAAGCACGTTTCGATTGCCGCTTCAGTATCGGTGAAGATTCGCTTTTTATGGCAACAATAAGCCGACATATAAAGAAAATTTGTGTTTCTTTTCCTGAGGCGATTTATTATCGTCGTGTAAGAACTGGGTCTGCGTCACGCAAAAAAGACACCCTATGGGTGTTCGTGAAGAGGTATTCTCGTCTTGCCAAGGCATACACGAAGTTGTTGTTGTCGGATGTGACACATTATAACTGGTTGTTCTTTGCTACACGTTATGTTGCTTTATGCATACATGTGTTGAGAAAATCTTAATATATAAATAATAATAGCAAAGAATAAACGTTATTATTAAAAGAAACAATAATAAATGTATCTTAAAATGAAAAAAATAATGCTTGTGTTTGGAACTCGTCCAGAGGCGATTAAGATGGCACCTCTCGTGAAGGCGTTTCAGGCACGCAAAGAAGACTTCGAAACGGTAGTGTGTGTCACAGGACAGCACCGCGAAATGCTGGATCAGGTTCTTTCGCTTTTCGATATAAAGCCCGACTTCGACTTGAATATTATGAAGCAGGGACAGGACTTGTATGATGTCACCTCGCGCGTATTGCTTGGCATGCGTGATGTGTTCAAGACGTGTGTGCCCGACATCTTGTTTGTACATGGAGATACTACGACCAGTACTGCTGCCGCACTTGCTGCCTTCTATCATCAGATACCTGTGGCGCATGTTGAGGCTGGTTTGCGTACAGGCAACATATATAGTCCGTGGCCGGAGGAAATGAACCGGCTGATTACAGGACGCATTGCTACATATAACCTTTCGCCTACAAAACTGAGTCGTGAGAACCTTTTGCGTGAGAATGTTAGTGACAGTAAGATTGTAGTTACAGGCAATACTGTAATAGATGCCCTTCACTGGGTTACCAATAAGATAAATAACGACAAAGACCTAAATGCTAATCTTGCGAAAGAACTTGTTACGAAAGGTTATGATGTAACGCGTTTGTCAAATGGCCGTCGTTTGGTACTTATCACCGGACATCGTCGTGAGAATTTTGGAGATGGATTCCGTAATATCTGTAATGCATTAAAGGCTCTTTCTGAGAAGTATCCAGATGTAGATTTTGTATATCCGATGCATCTTAATCCTAATGTACGTCGTCCTATCCATGAGGCTTTTGGAGAGGATTTGAGCAACTTGGGCAATATGTTCTTCATTGAGCCACTCGAATATCTTATGTTTATCTTCCTCATGGAAAAGTCGGATGTAGTGCTGACAGATAGTGGTGGTATACAGGAGGAGGCACCAGGATTGGGCAAGCCGGTTCTTGTGATGCGTGATACAACAGAACGTCCCGAAGCACTTGAGGCAGGTACCGTTAAACTTGTAGGTACAGACTATGATGCAATTGTCGATAACGTGTCTCTTCTCCTTGACAATCGTGAGGCTTACGAGCGTATGAGCCATGCGGTAAATCCTTATGGCGATGGAAAGGCTTGTGGACGTATCATTGATTTTATCAAATCTAAGATGGAAATTAAGTAAACATAGTAACAAATATAAAAAACATATAAGATGAAAGCATGTTTTATGGGCCTCGGCTACATTGGATTGCCAACAGCTATTATAGCTGCAAAGCACGGCGTGCAGGTAACGGGCGTAGATATAAATAAAGATGTTGTCGAGCAGACCAATGCAGGACATTTACATATTATTGAACCAGGACTTGAAGAATTACTCCAAGACGTTGTAGGTGCAGGAAAGTTGCATGCTGTCACACAGCCAGAGAAGAGCGATGCGTTCTTCATTGTTGTGCCGACACCATTCCGTGGGGGTAATCACGAACCTGACACCTCGTATGTAGAGTCTGCCACGCGTATGGTGTTGCCTTATCTTGAACCTGGCAATCTTTTTGTGATAGAGTCTACTTCTCCTGTTGGCACAACAGAGAAAATGGCTAAGATAATCTTTGACGAGCGTCCGGAGCTTAAGGATAATATATTCATTGCTTATTGTCCGGAGCGAGTCCTTCCTGGTAATGTAATATATGAGTTGGTGCATAATGATCGTGTGATTGGCGGTCTGAATGAGTCTGCTACCAAGAAAGCTCAGGAGTTTTATGCGCAGTTTGTGCAGGGCGAATTGCATGCAACAAACTGCAAGACAGCTGAATTATGCAAGCTTACGGAGAATTCAAGCCGCGATTCACAGATTGCTTTCGCCAATGAGCTATCTATTATATGTGATAAGGCAGGCATTAATGTTTGGGAGCTTATCAATCTGGCTAACAAGCATCCGCGCGTTAATATTCTTCAGCCTGGCTGTGGAGTAGGCGGTCACTGTATTGCTATTGACCCGTATTTCATTTCTGCGGAGTTTCCGGCAGAGTCGAAAATGATTGCAACAGCACGTGAAGTGAACAACTACAAAGCATTTTGGTGTGCTGAAAAGACAAAGAATGCGATTCTGAAGTTTGAGTTGGACAACAAGCGCCAACCGGTAGTTGCTATGATGGGACTTGCATTCAAGCCGAATATTGACGACTTGCGTGAGAGTCCTGCAAAGTATATTGCTACCAAAATCATGCAGGATTGCTATAATGCTGATGTGCTTATTGTCGAACCAAATATTACAGAGCATCCAGTTTTCAAGTTGTCTGATTATAAGGATGCTTATGCCAAGGCAGATATCGTTGTCTTCCTTACAGCTCACAACCAGTTCAAGGAATTGGAGTGGAAGGACGATAAAGTGATACTTGATTTTTGTGGAATTTTCAAGAAGTAATGCGAATATTATTTTTAACGGATAATTTTCCACCTGAAGTAAATGCTCCTGCATCAAGAACTTATGAGCATTGTAAGGAGTGGGTGAAAGCTGGGGCGGATGTCACAGTCATAACGTGTGCGCCTAACTTTCCACAGGGTAAGGTGTACGAAGGCTATAAGAATAAACTCTATCAGAAGGAGATAATTGATGGTATTAAGGTAATACGTGTCTGGACGTATATTGTGCCTAACAAGGGATTCTTGAAGCGTACAATTGATTACATCAGTTATTCCGTCTCAGCCTTTATTGCAGGACTCTTCGTTAGTACTGACGTTATAATTGCTACATCGCCACAGTTTTTCACAGCTTTAGCAGGTCGTGTGCTCTCCAAATGGAAACGCAAACCGTGGATTATGGAAGTGCGCGACCTTTGGCCTGAGAGCATAAAGACGGTTGGCGCGATGAAGGATAATCTCTTCATCCGTTATTTCGAGTGGCAGGAGAAGCGTTGTTATAAGTCTGCGGAAAAGATAGTCGTTGTTACCGACTCTTTCAAACGCAAACTTATTGAGCGTGGCATTGATGCAGAGAAGATTTCCGTTATCAAGAATGGTGTTAACAAGGATTTGTTTAAGCCGGTTCCTAAGGATGAGGCCTTGATAAAGGAGCTTCACCTTGAGGGCAAGACAATCATTGGCTATATCGGTACACATGGTATGGCGCACAAACTCGACTTTATCCTTGAGTCTGCACATCGTCTTGAAGGGGATGACAGCCTGCATTTCCTGTTGATTGGTGGTGGGGCAATGAAAGAACAACTTCTAAAACAGAAGGAAGAGTTGAAGTGCAAGAATGTTACTATGCTGGACCCCGTAATGAAGAATGACGTGGCCCGTTATATTTCGATCCTTGACGTATGCCTTATAAATTTGAAGAAGTCGCCGTTGTTCACAACTGTTATACCGTCCAAGATCTTTGAAAATGCAGGAATGGGTAAGCCTATCCTTATGGGTGTAGAAGGCGAAGCTAAGGATATAATAGAATCGTACGGTGCAGGAGTTTGCTTTGAACCGGAGAACTATGACGATTTTGTAGCCAAACTGCATTACTTGTTGACACCATCAGTGTATGATGAGTGTAAGCAGAATTGTAAGCGTTTGGCAGACGATTTTGATCGTAGTAAGCTTGCAATGCGCATGTTCAGTGTTGTAGAGAAACTATTCAAATAATATGCTTTAGGTATGAATATATATATATATTATGTGATTTTTGCTTTCATTATAAGCCTTATTTCAGGAGCTGTTTTGATTCCTGTTATAATAAAGTTTTGTAGGAAGCACAAATTATATGATTTGCCTGATACTCGTAAGTTGCATAACACGATGATACCTCGTCTTGGCGGAATTGCCTTTCTGCCAAGTATGTTGTTTGCATTCATTATGTCATTGCTTGTATTGTCGCATGTTTTGGGAGGTATGGAAGTGACCATTGGTTTATGGTCGTGTGTCTTTATTGTTAGCATATTCATAATCTATTCTGTAGGCGTGATTGACGACCTGATTGGTTTAGGGCCTAAGGTGAAGTTTCTTGCACAGACATTGTCGGCATTGTTGCTTCCTCTTTCAGGTTTGTACATAAACAATCTGTATGGATTCCTTGGTATTTGGGACGTGCCGTTTTATATAGGTGCGCCGCTTACCGTATTTGTTTTAGTTTACATTGACAATGCCATTAATTTGATTGACGGTATTGATGGCTTGGCTGGTGGTCTTGCTGTTATCTCGTTGTTAGGCTTTTTGTTCTGCTTTATGCGTGAGGGTGTATGGGCATATAGTGTGCTCATTGCTGGTCTGATAGGTGTATTGACAGCTTATTTGTATTTTAATGTTTTTGGCAACCCCGAGTCTAATAGAAAGATATTTATGGGTGATTCAGGAAGTCTGACACTTGGTTTTGTGTTGGGATTCTTGTTTGTAAAGTTTGCAATGGACAATAGTAGGGTAATGACTTATCGTAGCGACAGTCTGCTCTTGTCTTACACGCTGCTCATTGTGCCATGCTTCGATGTTGTGCGCGTCATGCTGTCCCGTTTGCGTGATGGCCAGCCTCTTTTTAAGGCTGACAAGCGTCATATTCATCACAAACTTTTACGTTGCGGACTTTCCCAGCATCGTGCGCTTGTAACTATTCTTGGATTGCAGGTGTCTTATGTCATAATGAACGTATTTATGTATAGCATGATGTCGATAACTTACATAGTGGCTTTAGACATACTTGTATTTATGCTTTTTAATGTTATTCTGAATGTTATCATAAAACGGGCAGAACTAAAGTGATTCAGAATGCTTAAAAAACTCGTTGTACATTCATGTGTGGATGTGCAACGAGTTTTTTTTCGTTTTTCAAGTTTTTTTAGACATAAAGACGTGTTATTTCTGACTTTCTCCACGTATACAAATTAGAAATATAAAACGTAAAGATTTTATAATATTTGTTTGTGGTTTTTGAAAAAAATATATACCTTTGCACGCGAACTATAAAGTCTCGACATAATATTGACGTAAGACGAGTTCTTACATTAATATAAAGAGAGACAGCTCACGCCGTGCAGCGTATAGTAATGTTGTATAGACCGAACAGTACAAAGCGGAGTAGGGTGGGACAATAGTTCAGACATATTAAAGGCGTTTATCGACGCTGTGTTTGAGACGAGTCGAATCTTGCAAATTCATAATTGTTGTCTCGAATATGGTCAACGGTAGATGTCCCGGGTGTGATTATATCAAAATCCCGTGGAGACCTTGTAAGCATAGATTGTACCCTATCGGGCGCAATCAAATGTGTTATATAGGTCTCTTTACGGCATTGATTATCATATCGGCGTGGGCTCTAACGTTGTCTGTTCGACAACAATAGGCAATGCAAGAGCCTCGACTCGTGGAATGGACAACAGGACGATTCCACGCTTTTTTTGTGTCAAAAAAATGCTATTTTAATGCAAGACATAAAGACGATATGAACGCATTGATTAATGCGCATACCCATCGAGATCGAAGCAGATCTCCTCACGTTGGACTTACCTCCAATGTCCTCCCCGAAGCTCAAAGCTTACAAACAGGGGTGTCCTCGGACTATATACAGGAGGCAAATCACGAATGGTTCGTATTGCGTGTGACTTACAACAGAACTCAGAAAGCTTGCGATATCATATCTACAGCCAATGTGCAGTCATACATGCCTATGCATTATGTCGTAAAGAAAGAGATTGGGAAGAAGAAGCGAATATTACAGCCTCTTCTTCCCAATCTCTTTTTTGTATACACCACCCGAGAAGCTGCAAATGCCATTATCAAGAAAAAAGGCGATGAGCCTTCAATATTAAAATTTTATCTTGATAAGACTAAACCGTTGGAAGAAAATGGCAAGCACCCTCCTCTTACTATACCCTTTGCTGCAATGATTAATTTCATCAAAGCTACGAGTACCGACAGTGAACATGTTAGAATAGTGGCACCAGAGCAATGTCATTATAAAAGCGGTGATTTGGTAAAAGTGATAGGTGGAGGGTTTGAGGGAGTAACGGGAAAAGTAGCCCGTATTGCAGGACAACAACGTGTGGTTGTGGAGATTACTGGATTGTGTTTGGTGGCTACAGCTTATATACCAACAAATCTTATCAAAGAGTTAAAATAACGCCGAAAGGCATATTGTTTAATTTAAATTCAATTCATTATGAAAAAGAATGAAAAGAACGAAGAGCTCCAGTCAAGAAGAGAGTTCTTCAAGAAGGCAGCCAAGGGTGCGTTGCCTATCTTGGGAGCCATTGTGCTTGCCAATGCCCCTGCTGTTATAAATGCAGCAGAAAAAGCTCCGATGGGATGCCGTTATAGTTGTGAAGGCGATTGTTATAGAGCATGCTACTATGGGTGTGACAGGACCTGTATGAGCACATGTAAAGGTGCGTGTCAAGGAAGTTGCCAAGGTACATGTAGAAATTCTTGTATGGGTTCTTGTTCTGGTAGTTGTTATGGAATGTCATATTAAATATTAATTAGTATGAATAAGGATGATTTGCATTCTCGTAGAGATTTTTTCAAGAAATCTTTATATACCGTACTTCCTATAATAGGCTCGGTCGTTTTAGCCAACCCACTATTATCTTCTTGTAGTAAGGATGACGATGAGGATGATGATGGTGGCGGATCTTCAAGTGGAGGTGGCAGTTGCAATGGTACCTGTACTGCAAATTGTAGAAACAATTGTAAGGGCAATGCTGCATGGAGTCCAGCATCATGTAATGGCAGTTGTAAAGGTGCTTGCTTTTCTGGCTGCAAGACATCATGTTTAAAATCAACAACAGCATCGGGTAGCTCAAATGGTTGCTCAAATTGTACTGCACATTGTTACAATGGATGTACTTCATGCACTGGTACGTGTACGGGGCAATGCGGTAGTGGATGTTCTTCAACATGTAAGGGAGGCTGCAAAAGAGCTTGCACAACTACATGTAGTGTAAAGTGTTCGAAAGGAGCATACCGATGAAAATTAAAGATTTAGACAAGCAATGGGAAGATGGCGTTGCCAAATCGATAACCTTTATCGTCACCAAAGACTGCCAACTTGCCTGTAAGTATTGTTATCTTGTAGGTAAGAATACTAAAGAGCGTATGACTTGGGATGTGGCAAAGCAGGCTATTGACTATATCCTTGACCACGAGTCTGATATGAGCGAAGAGAGTGTGATATGGGATTTTATTGGTGGTGAACCATTCCTTGAGATTGACCTAATTGATAAAATCTGCGACTATCTTAAGGTTGAAATGTTCCGCCGAAACCATCATTGGTTCAACTCATACCGTTTCTCATTTTCTACAAATGGCATCAATTATGCTACGGATAAGGTGCAGCATTTCATTAAGAAGAATCATGAACATCTTTCCATTGGCATCACTATTGATGGTACAAAGCGCAAACACGACCTTAACCGTATCTGGAAGACTGCGGAAATGGAGAAAGGAATTGTTCCAAAGCCTGAAGAAGAAAAAGGTTCGTACGATGATGTGGTAAAGAACATACCGCTTTGGCTTAAGCAGTTTCCTGGTGCAGGAACGAAGGTTACAATAAGTAGTGCAGACATTCCATATATAAAGGAGAGCGTGCTGCATCTCTACTCCCTTGGTATACATGAGGTGAACATCAACTGTGTGTTTGAGGACGTATGGAAAGAAGGCGACGATAAGCTATTCGAGCAACAACTGACAGAACTTGCAGACGCTATCATTGACGGTGGATATTACACAGACTTTGCGTGTTCGTTCTTTACTGAGCAGATGGGCAAACCGATGGATTGTCAAAACGATAATCAAAACTGGTGTGGCGCTGGTCGTATGCTTGCCGTTGATGCAGAAGGAAATTTCTATCCATGCACACGCTTTGCCCAGTATTCATTGCGCTCAAAGAAAGCATGGATAATAGGTAATGTGCATAATGGCATTGACAAGAACAGACTGCGTCCGTTCCTTACGCTCGACCGCTGCACACAGTCCACAGATGAGTGTATAAACTGTGAGGTGGCAAGCGGATGTGCGTGGTGTCAAGGCGAAAATTATGATGCTGCAGATACACCAACAGTCTATCAACGTAGCACAGCTATCTGTAAAATGCATAAAGCGCGCGTTAGAGCCAATAACTACTATTGGAACAAACTCTATCGTAAACTCGAGAAAGAGGGTGAACGCGAAGCTTTCGAGAATAGAAAAAAAGCAGAAAGTCCTAAATGTTAAGCGGATATGATACAGTACATTGTGATTTTATTGGATGATACTTCTACGTCATTCTGCCATTATACGAACGAGAAGGCAGATCGTAGGCTGATTCCTCTTCAGACTCTTAAGGATGGTATATGCTACGCAATGAAGGAGAATCTAAATATACAGTTCGTATACCCTAACTATAAATTGCCTAAAGATTATCTGGCAGCAATAGATTCTATTGACCATACCGACATCTACCCAGCAGAAATGTCTGATAATGCGGATGTCGTGGTGTTCGATTCATTGATTGCAGCAAAAGATTACGTCTTTAAGGAAGAGGTGGCATACTTGATACGTACAGACAAAGTAAGTCTGTTTAATGAGTATAAGATTATAGGAGAAATACTTGATAAGGTAACACGCCTTAATATCGTGATAACTGATATCGAGACATTCACCGAGGATGATTTTATGGCTTACAAGTCACTGCTATCGAATTTGGCAGAACGTGTTGAACAGATTTATGTATCTGGCAAATCGCCACAGTTGAATTTGCTAACAGACCGCATTATGCTTGAGAAGATGAACAACTGTGGAGCTGGTGATACGTCTGTTACGCTTGCGCCCGATGGTAAATTTTATGTCTGTCCTGCGTTCTATCTTTCAGCTGATGGCTATACTATAGGTGATATGGTAAACGGACTCGAAATCAAGAATAGTCAGCTTTATCGACTCGACCATGCTCCTTTGTGTCGCAGATGCGACGCGTGGCAATGTAAGCGTTGCATTTGGATGAACCGAAAAACTACGCTCGAAGTAAACACACCGAGCCATGAACAATGTGTAGTGGCTCATTTAGAGCGTAATGCAAGTCGTAAACTTCTGATAGACATACGAAAACATGGCAAGTTTATGTCTGGTAGTGAAGATATTAAGGAAATTGATTATTTAGACCCTTTTGATGTAAAAGAAGAATGGTAACAAGAAAAAATGTAGGACAGGTAACTGTCGAAGAGAAAAAAGAGATACAGCAGCTTTTCGAACGCCGTAATGGTCTCAATGAGCTTGCACGAGTAGTAACAGTTGACAATACGGATCTTTACGAAAAACTTGTGAAGGATCTCGGCGAAACTGGAACACGTTTCCAACAATGGTGGGACAGCATGGCCCAGAAATACCATTGGGAAAGTGGTGATAATGGCAGTTGGGAGATAAACTTCGATACATGTGAGATTATCCTTGTAACTGAATAACAAAATGACACATCTATTATTTATAACGCAGTTACTGTTCATCGGTTCTACAGAACTGTTGCTTATTAGTGGCATTGCCTTACTCTTGTTTGGCGGTAAGAAACTGCCTGAAATGATGCGAGGCTTAGGAGAAGGTGTCCGTGAATTCAAGAAAGGAGTCAACGACGCCAAGGAAACCGGTGAAAATCCCAATGAGGAAATAGACAAAAATGAGTCAGAAGAAAATCCATCAAAAGATGAATTGAAGAATGACTAAAGAAAACGATTCTAACTTAATGACATTCGGCGGACACTTGGAAGTGCTTCGTCGAATGTTATTTCGCATTATTGCTGTTGCAGGAACGCTCTCCGTAATTGTATTTCTTTGTAAAGAAACAACATGGAAAATGTTGTTGGCACCAAGTGAGTATGATTTTACTACCTATCAATTTATTGAAAAAATCATTTCGTCATTTGGTATACAATTCCATTTCGAGGAATTTCATGTAGATTTGATAGCTACGGATTTGTCAAGCCAGTTCATGACCCATATTACAACTTCTGTGTATTTGGGATTGTTAGGTGCATCACCTTATATATTATACGAACTTTTTAGGTTTGTATCACCAGCTCTTTATGAAAATGAAAGAAAACACTCAATAGCCGTAGCAACAATAATATACATGTTATTCGTTGTTGGTGTGTTGATGAGTTATTACATATTGTTTCCCGTCTCGTTTCGCTTCTTAGGTACATATAGTGTTTCTGAGAATATCCGTAGTACTATTACATTAGACTCTTACATAGAAACCTTTACGACCTTGACATTCATTATGGGGATTGTGTTTCAGCTGCCAGTAATCATGTTCTTTTTAGCCAAATTAGGTTTCATTTCCTCTCAATTATTGGCGAAATACAGGAAGCATGCATTGATAATCATAATGCTTGTTGCTGCAATTATAACGCCACCAGATTTAATGACTTTAGTACTGGTGACCATACCATTATATTTATTGTACGAAGTTAGTGTAAGGATAGCAAGATTTGTAGAAAAGTAAAATCTCCACCTATGAAAATTTTGATGACATTTTTTTGGGCAACTAATTTGGACTGCAATATCTTGTAAGCACCCTTAGCATCATTTCTATTTTTTTTTGCCACGTGGGTGCGTGGCTACGGCGGGACGCCATAGCCTCCTAAGTTTGTCTTGTTAGCTCAGAATTTACATCAGATTGATGTTTTAAATGATTACGGATTTGTCTGATAATTTGCGCACCCTAACATCATGTCTTCATGTCTTCCTGTCAAAAAGAGCCTGTCTTCTTGTCTGAAGAGTCTACCTGTCAAAAACTTTTCGGCTTATCAGACTGCATATCTCGATTATTATTTGTAAATTTGCTACATGTTAATAATGTCAAACCGTTAACACAATTCCACTCATGAGATATCTTGACCCCAAAGCCGACCTTACATTCAAGAAGATATTCGGTGAGCATAAGGACTTGCTCATCAGCTTGCTTAATGCCCTGCTGCCATTGGCTGACGATGAGCAGATAGAGAGCGTGGAGTATCTGTCGCCCGAACTGGTGCCCGACACTTACGTGGGCAAGAACAGCATTGTGGATGTGAGGTGTCGTGACGTGAAGAACAGGCAGTTTATTGTGGAAGTGAATATACTTTGGTTTGAGACTCTCAGGCAGAGTGTATTGTATAAAGATTCCAAGGCTTTCGTGCGCCAGTTAGACAAGAAGCGCAAGTATGAGTTTCTGCAACCTGTCTACTCGCTCAACCTTGTCAACGAGACTTTCATGAAGGAATATCCCGATGAGTTTATACATAACTATAATGTTGTGCACGAGCTGCATAGCGACGAGATTATAAACGGACTGCACTTCACATTCGTGGAGCTTCCAAAATTCCAGGCACACTCCGTCATGGAAAAGAAGATGGCTGTGCTTTGGCTCAGATTCCTGACGGAGATAGATGAGCATACAAAGGAAGTGCCGCAAGAACTGCTTGACAATCCCGAGACCTCTAAAGCTTTGAAGGCTGTGGAAGAATCAGCGATGACAAAAGACGAGCTACTTGCCTATGAGGATTTCTGGGACAAGCTCGGAGCCGAACGTCTGCTGTTTGTCGACTCCAACAAAAGAAGCATGGAGGAAGGCAGGGCGGAAGGCCGTAAAGAAGGTATGGCAGAAGGACGTAAAGAGGTGGCACGCAACTTATTGCGTATGGGAATGTCTATAGAAGATATCTCGAAAGCCACAGGTATTGCCAAGGCTGAAATTGAGGAATACTCTTAGAGCATGGTAAGATATTAAAGAAAAGGGGGACTTGCTGACAATCAATCTGATCAGTCAGCAAGTCCCCTTATTCGTTGGAACATAATTTCAGAATCTCTTGAAGTAAAGTCTTAGGGTCTTAGATTTCAGCACCATTGAGCTGCCGTTGAGTCGTTCCTTGAGGAAGGGTTCTTCCAGGTTGTTGATGCCGTATGGGGCGAGCAGGGCAGGGTCGACGATGGGAAGGTCGCCGCCGTCTTCACCCTTGTCCTGGTGCCAGTTGTCTTTATAGGGCGTGTGGGTGATGATGCTGTCCGTGGTCTGTCGGAAGCGGAGATAATAGCCGTGGTTCTGGTCCTTGTCGATGTCGCGTGCGCTGATGAGCTTCGCCTGCACTCCCCAGAAGATTCGCTTCTGCTGCAGGTTGAGGCTTCCTCCGGTGGCGAGCGTGTCTACGCGTTCGAGATGCCAGAAGCCGTCGAACTTTCCGTTGTCGCTTGTCTCCAGTTCGCACGAAGCAAGGGTCAGGGCTGTTGTCAGTATGGCGGCGATGGCTGCCAGTTTGTTATTTCGTATTGTCATCACTAAAAATTAATATCTTTTCTTTTGCTTTGTAAGGATTCCTGTCTTTCTTACCGTTATCTGTCCTCCTGCGTTATGTCCGAGCATCAGGTTGGATCCGAAGTCCATGGCGTACGCTGCTCGTACGTCCCATCCGTTGTTGAGGTGGTATGTGGCTTCGGTGAGGAAGCTGACATTATGATGAGGCTTTGTGAAGGGATCGTCGTACGTGCCCAGTCCTGACTGGTATGTGGCGAGGACGCGGTAGGCGAGACGGTCCGTAGGTGCTCCGTCCACTCCGAGATGGAACGCCATGAAGCGGTTGTTCTCCACGCGTATCAGTCCGTCGGTGTTGTAGATGGGGGAGCGGTAGAGCGGATTGCCGATCACTTGTCCCCAGTGTTGCCAACCGGTATACGTGGAGTGATTGTAATAGTTGTCGATGCCAGCTATATGGTCGCTGATGTTCTGCGTGCGGTCATGATTGTACGGTCCGCTTTGGTATTTCGTATAGAGATATTCGAAGACGATGTTCCTCAGCCACGTGCCGTACTTGATGTTCACCTCCGCTCCGAGCATGATGTCCTTCAGGTCGTAAAGGAAGTAGCGGTTGTGCTTCCAGCTGTTCCAGTCCTTGCCAGAGCCGTATCCGTTATAGTCAAGGAAGAACATCTGGCTGTGGTCTTCGAAGAAGTGGTCGGCATACACCGATGCACGCCATTCCTCCGTATCGTAGTTGACGCGCATAAGCCACGAGCCGAGCTGGTTGCCCTCCTTGTTGGTGTAGAGGCCGTCGGTCTCGTCCGAGCCACCAGGGATAAAGACGTCGAAGAAGTCTTTCAGTGATGATCCTGTCTTGATTCGCTTCATCTCGCCGTCCACCATTGTGTATGGCTTGCCGCCGAACTGTGCTGCCATCTCCAGTCCCATCTCGATGCTTATGGGGAAGAACGAGTCTTCGTTTCCGATTTTGAGGTATCCCGCCTTCGAGTGGTATAGCACGTCGTCTGCATAGCGCGACTGTCGGTTGGTGAATTGGTGCTGCCACGAGTTGTCCGTCATGATGCCGTAGGCTATGTGTCCTTTTAGGTGAAGCCAGCCACGTGTGAGCGGCACGGTCCAGTATTCTGGCAGCGCCAGCCTTACTTGCGGCACGGGGCGTGCGTTTATTCCGAATGTCTGCGAACCGCTGCTCAGCGTCTGGTTCTTAAGCTCCATGGGACGCTCCTTGGCTCCGACGCTGAGCATGCCGTGCAGCCATCTCACCTCAGCGTAAGCCTGCTGCACGATGAAGTGGCTGGTGTAATTAGCCGGCACCACGATGTCTGCGCCGTAGCCCACTGCCCATCGTCTTATTGAGTCGGCTCCGACGGAGCGCTGTATGCTTGCCCTCATATATCCGTTGGCTTCCTCCAGCGAGCTGAGTCCGTGCTTGTTGGCGTTGAGCCAAAGCGGAGTCTTGCCCTTCGATGCGGATCCTTGCGCCTCTACGGTGTAAGTGATGTCGCTGCCGAAGTGTGGCTTTGACGCCTCACGTTCTTCCTCCTGCCATGCGTATTGGGCGCTGGCAAGTGACGGCATCAGGGTGAGGGTGCATAACAACAATGTGGGCTTAATGTGTAATGTCATATATGTACGTTGGATACGATAATCAAAGTCTAAGTGAAACAGAGGACAAAATTACAACTTTTCAACGAAACTCACTCTTTTTTTTACATTCTTTGTAATTTTTGTGTGCGTTTACAAAGCGTTATATATATGTAAAGATAAAAAGACCTACCTAAAACAATATTCTTAACTCAAAAATGTGTAAATTTGTAATCTGAATAAAAGTATTTGATTTTTTTTGATGAAAGAATTTGTAATATCAGAAGTAAAGGCGGAGACCGCCATCCTTGTCGGACTCATCACGAAGGAGCAGGACGAGGAAAAGACGAAGGAATATCTGGACGAGCTGGAGTTTCTCGCTGATACGGCGGGAGCGGTGACGGTCAAGAGATTCACGCAACGCGTCGGAGGCCCGAGCCAGGTTACATACGTAGGTTCAGGAAAGCTGGAGGAGATTCGTCAGTACATCGCTGATGAGGAAGACGCCGAACGCCCCGTGGGTATGGTTATCTTCGACGACGAGCTTTCTGCCAAGCAGATACGAAACATAGAGAAGGTGTTGGGCGTGAAGATATTGGACCGTACCTCGCTCATCCTTGACATCTTCGCCATGCGTGCCCAGACAGCGGCAGCCAAAACGCAGGTGGAGCTGGCGCAATATCGCTATATGCTGCCCCGACTGCAGCGCCTCTGGACTCACCTCGAGCGTCAGGGCGGTGGCTCCGGTTCGGGTGGCGGAAAGGGTAGTGTGGGTCTGCGCGGACCTGGTGAGACCCAGCTTGAGATGGACCGCCGTATCATCCTCAACCGCATCACGCTGCTCAAGCAGCGCCTCCTTGAGATAGACAAGCAGAAGACCACGCAGCGCAAGAACCGCGGTCGCCTCATTCGTGTGGCTCTCGTGGGATACACCAATGTGGGCAAGTCTACCATCATGAACCTCCTCTCGAAGAGTGAGGTGTTCGCCGAGAACAAGCTCTTCGCCACGCTGGACACCACGGTCAGGAAGGTGGTGGTGGAGAATCTGCCGTTCCTCCTTGCCGACACCGTAGGCTTCATCCGCAAGTTGCCCACAGACCTGGTGGACTCGTTTAAGTCTACGCTGGACGAGGTGCGCGAGGCAGACCTCCTGCTCCACGTCGTCGACATATCGCACCCCGACTTCGAGGAACAGATAAACGTGGTGGAGAACACGCTCAAGGACCTCGGATGTGCCGACAAGCCGTCCATGATAGTCTTCAACAAGATAGACAACTATACGTGGACAGAGAAGGAGGAGGACGACCTCACTCCTGCAACCAAGGAAAACATCACCCTCGACGAGCTGCGCCGCACGTGGATGGCGAAGCTGCACGACGAGTGTCTCTTCATATCTGCGAAGGAGAAGCAGAACATCGACGAGTTCCGTGAGGTGATCTACAGGAAAGTGCGCGAGCTGCACGTACAGAAATATCCCTACAACGACTTCCTTTACGATGTAGGGGAAGACGAGTAAGACGAACCAAAATCGTTTATATATGGCATACAGAAACTTAACCGACCCCGAAATCACAGCCCTTCAAGCCAACGGATGTTGGGCTGAAGACTGGACGCGCATAGAAGTGAGTGAAGACTTCATGCCCAATTTCTTCCATCGTGTGATGTTCTATGGCGACATACGCCTCGGAACGTTCACGGACAACGTGGAGGTGAGCCGCGGATTCATGAAACACTCAGGCATCAACAACGCCACGCTGCGAAACGTGACCATCGGCAACAACTGCCTTATAGAGAACATTTCGGGATTTATAAATAATTATGTCATTGGTGACGACTGCATCATCACCAATGTATGTACCATGGAAACCACAGACGGCGCCACGTATGGAGAGGGCAACCTCATCTCTGTCCTCAACGAGGTGGGCGACGGCAATCTGATTCTCTTCCGGGGCCTGACCAGTCAGGTGGCAGCCCTTATGGTGAAGCACTTCCAGAACCGTCCGCTCAAGGACGCCATACGCCGACTCGTGCGTGAGGAGATAGAGCGCACGTCGCCGGAGACAGCCACCATCGGCAATCGTGTGAAGATTGTCAATACGAAGGAGATAACCAATACGGTGATATATGACGACTGCGAGATTTCGGGAGCGGCGCGTCTGAGCGACTGCACGCTGATGAGCAACCGTGACGCCTCGGTGTATATAGGCACGGGTGTCATCTGCGAGAACTCTATCATCAGTGACGGATCGTCCATCATCAACAGCGTGAAGATGCAGGACTGCTACGTGGGTGAGGCTTGCCAGCTGAGCAACGGCTTCACGGCGGCAAGCAGCGTGTTCTTCGCCAACTCGTATATGTCGAACGGTGAGGCGTGTGCCGCTTTCTGCGGTCCGTTCACGGCATCTCATCACAAGAGTTCGCTGCTTATCGGCGGACAGTTCTCGTTCTACAATGCGGGTTCTGCCACCAACTTCTCCAACCACGCTTACAAGATGGGACCGATGCACTACGGTACGCTTGAGCGAGGATCGAAGACGGCCAGCGGTGCCTACATACTCATGCCGGCGCACATCGGAGCGTTCTCGGTGTGCTTCGGCAAGCTGATGTATCATCCTGACACGCGCTCCCTGCCGTTCTCATACCTCATCGCCTACAACGACGTGATGTATCTGGTGCCGGGCAGAAACCTCACCACCGTGGGACTCTATCGCGACATTCGCAAGTGGCCCAAGCGTGACAAGCGTCCGGCTGGAGCACGCAAGAGTGTGGTCAACTTCGACTGGCTGTCACCGTTCACCGTGGGTGAGATTCTGCGCGGAAAGAAGATTCTGGAAGACCTGCGTGACGCATCCGGCGAGGACGTCTCCACATACAATTATCATGAATATGTCATCAAGAACTCGTCGCTAAGAAAGGGTATCAAGTATTACGACATCGCCCTACGCATCTATATGGGAGCCGTGCTCAAACGCCACGCCCCCGTTGAGCCAACCACCACCGTTGGCACAGGTCCGTGGACAGACATCTCCGGACTGCTCCTGCCCGTGTCGGAAGAGCAGCGCATCATCGACGACATAATCTCCGGTGAAATAGAAACCACGCACGACCTCATCGAACGATTCGAAGAGATAAACGCCAATTACTCCGAATATCGTTGGGCATGGTCATACCGCATGATTCTGGACTATTACGGATTCACATCGCTTACTGAGGAGAATGTGGAGCGCGTCAAGAGCGACTACATCACGGCACGCCGCGCATGGATAGCCGAAATAAAGAAGGACGCTGCCAAGGAATATCGACTGGGCGACGTGGAAGAAGAGGTATTCCGAAACTTCAACGACCAGCTGGACAAGGAAGTGGACTTCGAGAACCAGAAACTGTATATGTAATATATAAAGATGTAATAAACAGTCTATTAAATAACATTTAAAAGATGAAATTCAAATCTATTATTCTTGCCTCAATCCTATCCTTAGGATTCTGTGGTCAGGCTTCTGCCTACGACTACGAGACCGTGAAGGGCGACCCGATGCAGACACGCATCTACACCCTGCCGAACGGACTGAAGATTTATCTGTCTGTCAACAAGGAGCAGCCGCGCATCCAGACTTACATCGCCGTGCGCACCGGTTCGCGCAACGACCCTGCCGAGACAACGGGTCTTGCACATTACCTTGAGCACCTGATGTTTAAGGGAACGAATGTTTTCGGTACGACGGACGCAGCCAAGGAGAAGCCTTACCTTGACGACATAGAGCGCCGTTACGAGCATTATCGCACCGTGACAGACCCGACAGAGCGCAAGCGCCTCTATCATGAGATTGACTCGGTGTCGCAGATTGCAGCACAGTACTTCATCCCCAACGAGTATGACAAGCTGATGTCGAGCATCGGTGCCAACGGCACCAACGCCTACACCAGCAACGACGTGACGTGCTACGTGGAGGACATCCCCGCCAACGAGGTGGACAACTGGGCACGCATCCAGGCTGACCGCTTCCAGAATATGGTTATCCGCGGTTTCCATACTGAGCTTGAGGCTGTGTATGAGGAATATAACATCCACCTCTCTAACGACGGCGACAAGGTATGGAACGCTCTCGGATCAAAGCTCTTCCCCACACACCCGTACGGCACACAGACCACCATCGGCACACAGGAGCATCTTAAGAATCCGTCAATCACGAACATAAAGAACTACTTCCGCCAGTACTACGTGCCCAACAACGTGGCTATCTGTATGGCGGGCGACTTCGACCCAGAGCAGGTGGTAGCCACCATCGACCGCTACTTCGGCGCTTGGCGTCCGAGCCGCAAGGTCACATATCCTGAGTTTGCACCGGTTCGCACGCTGACAGCTCCTACGGACACCACGGTTGTGGGCAAGGAGGCTGAGCAGGTGATGTTAGGATGGAAGATGGACGGTGCTGCTTCATTGCAGAACGACACGCTCAACGTCATCACTTATATGCTCAACAACGGCACAGCCGGTCTACTCGACCTCGACGTCAATCAGCCTATGCTCTGCCTCGGAGCAGGTGCTGGATGCATTGACATGCGCGACTATTCGCAGTTTGTGATGGTGGGTCAGCCCAATGAGGGTCAGACTCTTGAGGCTGTGAAGGACATCCTCCTCGCAGAAATCAACAAGCTCAAGCGTGGCGACTTCAGCGAAAAGCTCCTCAGCTCGGTGAAGAACAACCTCAAGCTCAACTTCCTCCGTTCGCTTGACAGCAACAGCAGCCGTGCCAACGCCTTCGTCCAGACATTCGTCAACGGACGTCCATGGCAGACAGAGGTGGAGAAGTTCGACCGCATCAACGCCATGACCAAGCAGCAGATTGTCGACTTCATGAACAAGCACTTCACGGACGGTTATGCTATCGTTTACAAGCGCATGGGTGAGGACACGACGCAGAAGAAGATTGATAAGCCGCAGATTACTCCCATCCCCTCTAACCGCAACCTCCAGAGCGCATTCGTGAAGGAGATAACCGAGTCGGAGGTTACGCCTATACAGCCACGCTTCCTCGACTACGACAAGGACTTCCAGCGTGCACAGACCAAGCGTAAGCTGCCGGTTTACTATATCCAGAACAAGCAGAACGAACTGTTCGACCTCTATTATCGCTTCGAGTTCGGTGAGGAGAGCAACAAGTGGTTGCCTTACGCACAGGAATACTTCGACCTGCTCGGCACAGACAAGATGTCTGCCAAGGAGGTGAAGGAGCGCTTCTATGAGTTGGGCTGCAACTACGGCATCTCTGTAAGCAACTCCAAGATGTATATCTTACTCAGCGGTCTGGGCGAGAACATGAAGGAGGCAATGGCTCTCATGGAGAACGTCATCAACCACGTCAAGGCTGACCGTGAGGCTTACGACCGCTTCGTGAGCACAACGCTGAAGTCGCGCAAGGACAACAAGCTTGACCAGAAGACCAACTTCCAGGCTCTTCAGACCTACGGTATGTACGGACCGTACAACGCTTTCCGCAACGTGCCCAGCAGCACAGAGCTGGAGCAGAAGGATCCGCAGCAGCTTGTTGACCTCATCGCTTCTCTGAAGAACTATAAGCACAGCGTCATCTATTATGGTCCGATGGAGCTGAAGCAGCTTATCGCCACTATCGACAAGGGTCATGCTGTGGGCAAGAAGTTGCAGGACGCACCTGCCGCCAAGTATTACACCAAGCAGCAGACTCCTCAGACAGAGGTGCTCCTGGCTCCGTATGATGCCAAGAACATCTATATGATGCAGTATAGCAATGACGGTAAGAAATGGAATCCGGCTGAGCAGCCCGTCATCACTGTCTTCAACGAGTACTTCGGTGGTGGCATGAACGGTGTGGTATTCCAGGAGCTTCGCGAGAGCCGCGGACTGGCATACAGCGCTTATGCTGACTATTCTACACCGAATCGCCAGCGCGACACCGACTACGCCATGACTTACATCATCTCTCAGAACGACAAGATGAGCGACTGCATCCGCGTGTTCAACGACATCATCGACACCCTCCCGCAGTCTGAGCAGGCTTTCGAGCTGGCTAAGCAGGCCACCAGCAAGCGCATCGCTTCTGAGCGAATCACCAAGACAGGCATCATCTTCTCTTACCTCAGCAACATGGAGCGCGGCATCAATTATGACCTCCGCCGCAACATCTACGAGGCACTGCCCAGCCTCACTTTGAAAGATGTGGTGAACTTCGAGAAGAACAACTTCGCCGGCAAGACTTGGCGCTACATCATCCTCGGTGATGAGAAGAATCTCGACATGAAGGCTCTCGAGAAGCTCGGAACCATCAAGCGAGTATCAACAGAAGAAATCTTCGGCTATTAAGCCGAAAGGACGCATTCCTTAGTCAGGGATAAATAAAATAACAGGAGTTACGAGCAAGGCGCAATGCCAAACTCGTAGCTCCTGTTTTGTTTTTAGGCGTAAACGAAATAGGGAGTGATGTAGGCGGGGTATTAGGCAGGGCTTTGACAAAAACCTTTCTCCACAAGCCTTTCGGTGGCACACCCTACGGGTTCATGATATTGTTTGGCGAATGGGCTTTACGAGAGCGTTGCTCTCGACACCCATCCTCCAAACAATATCATGAGTGATGCCGATGCATCACTGTGCCACCAAAAGGAAAAACTAACAAAACAGTTGATCACACAGTAGCGGAGGTTTCCAGCCTCCGCAGCACCAAGTCAGATACAATTATATGCAAAAAAAGTCAGAAGTGAAGACTTCCGACTTTTTATTTTGGCAAATATATAACTTTCTTTGTACTGTGTTTGTTATTAAGGAATTGCCAACTTGTAGTTTTTACTTCCTATTCTCAATATGTAAACTCCTTTTGCTAAAGTTGGAGTCTTCAATGTTTGTTCATCTTTTGTGTTAATAACAAACATTGTTTTACCAGACAAATTAGTAACTGAGACAATTTCGTTCTCTTTAATTTGACTGATATTAATAGAACCATTTTCAACGGTTATCTTTTCCTTTCCATTGTTTATGGCTTCAATGCCGGTATTTTGTATGTTTATAATCTTATTCACCTCATCAGCCTCCTCATAATTGGTATCTCCATTTTGGTATGCTGTAAGTACTGCTGTTCCAGCTTTGAGAATACAAGCATATTGTTTGCCTTCTTGCGAGGATATCATAACGGTTGACAGATCTGTTGAGCGGTATCTTACGGATAGTCCAGAATTAGATGTTGCTGTTAGTTCTATAGTTTCACCTATTTCAGCATCAGCGAAATCCTGTTCCCATGTAATCTCTTGTTTTGCCTTATTTATTGTTAGTGTTCCTTGTTTATAATCCAATGTGTAATTTTTTGCTTCCGCGTCAGAGCAATATATAGGATAAGTACCAGCATCACTTGAATTTGTAGCTATAGTATATACATTTGGCATTTTTTCCAATACTTCAGACGTCTCTTTGTTCTTGAAGCCAACGTAAGTACATGATAGTTCAGGGTTTTCTTCCCCATAATTTCGTTTTATACTATTGGGAATTATTGTAAGAGGCGCTTTGGTTATTGTATATGAACATGGAATAGCGACGGAAACATTCCAGTCGTTGTTGGAGAATAATACATTCAAATCCGCCTTGTATGTTCCGGCATCTTTAGGTGTAGTACTTTTGTCAAATGTTACGTCATATCCGTCAATATTATTTACAAAAGTGAGCTCAGGCGTTTTGCCAGAATATTCCACTACTGATTCTTTGAAAGAAAGCATTGGTTTCACATTGTAGAATTTTCCTAAAAGAGATTGGTATCTTTCAGGGTTGGCAACATAAATGGCTTCTATGGCTGGAGATATTCCATATTCTGCAGGAATATGCTTTGTAAAAGTTTGTCCATGTTGCGTATAAGTATAATCGTAGGCTTCTTTGTAGTAAACCTCAGATAATTTGTCTGAGAAAATATACAGTTTCCCTTTGAAATCTCCCAAAGAATACTTACTTCCTATTCGTCTTAGTTCCGTACCTATATATATGTTTCTTAGATTAGGACAATCGCCGAGACCATAGTCTATCACATACTCTATTTTTCCAAGAACGATTTCTTCAAGATTCTGACATCCGCCAAATGCCACTCCTCCTAATGTTCTTACATTAGGTGCACAGAACTTCTTGATTTTTGTATAATAAAAGCAAGCCGCTCCAATAGAGTCAACTTTGTTCATTCCATACACATATTCTAAATTTACACAATCGCGAAAACAATACTTGCTTAAATATGTAACGCTGTCAGAAACATACACACTACGCAACAATTTTGATTTGGAAAATGGTGAATAACACCGGTAATTTTCATTTGTATATGCAATATCAGTTTTGTAGGTAAAATTTCTTCCTACAAAAATCGAATCCAAACTACACTCCGCAAATAACGCACCTTGTTTATTGCAATCCGATAAGTATAGTTTCTTATGTCCACTCTGGAATGTTATATTAGAAAGAGAACTGCATCCCTCGAAAGCGTCTTGCCCAATTTTTGTTACAGTGTTTGGAATGACGAGCTTTTCAATACTTGAACATCCTGCAAGACAATGATTCTCTATTGTTTCTATATTTCCAAAATCTATAGATTCTAGACTAATACAATTCTCAAAACTATAACTTTCCACAGTAGTAACACTTTGTGGTAAAACTATTTTTTCAAGTAAAACACAGCCGCTAAAGGCTCTCCAACCTACATATTGAATCGTATTTGGAAGAGTAATGTTTTGGAGCTTTATACAATCCTGGAAAGCACAAGCACTAATTGCACTTACAGTGTAATCTACACCGTTATTATCTTGCACAGTTGATGGAATAACTATATTGCCTGCATATTTTTTATTGGATGTTTCAGGCTGGTTCGTAACTGCACATGTGTGCTTTTCTTTGGATAGAATGTTATAGTAAATACCGTTCGACTCAAAGTCATAAGCTAATGTGTTAATGGTGGCAATGAGCATCAACACTAAAGTGAGTAATTTCTTTTGCATAGTAGTTCTTTTTCTTATTTGTTAAAACCCATTATTTGGATATCAGATAGAATGTCCTCGTTGTGATTAAACATATGGGAAGACCATAATTCATCCTTGACAAAGTAGCACAATTCTTCATAATGAAGTTCTTTAGGTATTTCATCGCAAGCTAAATCTATTTCTTGCGGTACTCCGTTAAGTACATATTGTACCCTAACGCTTTTGTGAAATTTTTTATGCACCATAAAAAGCATTTTAAAGTTAGACAATGTGTTATTTTAAAATGCGCCGCCACTGTGTTCATGCTACCCTACGGATACAAAACGTGGACGAAACCTGTCCGCGTTGCAGCCGTAGGAAATGCTGAGAATACGACAAGTGACGTCCACGAAATCGCGGACGTTCGCTATTGTTTCGTATTCTATGCATCTTTTGAAATTTCCTACGTTCCAACGCGCATGACGAATAGCAAACGCTAATTTTTGTTCCTCGAAAATGAATCATGCAACTCGCTAGTAGCAATCATCACCGCAAATTTATCATTTTTTTTGTTATTTGCAAAACTTTTCTCCTTTTTTTTTAATGGACTTATGCTATTTGGCAATAATATTTTAACTCGTCTTAGAGTTAAATCCAAATCTGTCATTTTGGCTTAGGTAGGGTATTCAGCTTGTGTTTTGAATTGTTTTTTGTTTGTGATTTTCGATAGAGGCGACAACCTCTCTCGAAAACCACAAACGGACTGTGGAGTCAGGTTTTGTTAAAACCCTGCTTACATATATAACTGCGTTCGTGCAAAATGATAATGTCTTAATGTCTTCCTGTCTAAACAATCTGTATTCTTGTCTGAAAAAGTATTGGGTGCGTGGCTACGGCGAGACGCTATAGCCTCCTATGTTTGTACTGCAAGCTCATTTATGATCTCATCGCCAAACTGCATTTCTTAATAGGGAAATTCCTATCAACCTATAGGGATTCTTACCATTACTTTTATATAAGAATTTGCTAATTTTGCAAACAGAAAACAATAAACTATAAACTGTAGAGCTTATGAAGAGGAATGAATGGATGGCACTTATTGCTACAAGTTTTTTGATGTTTGCTATATGTCTCTCGGCAACTGTATAAACTAATAAAAAAACGGAACATAAAAAAACAAGGACATACTCTGCATCAATGCAGAACATGTCCTTGTGTATAGATATATGCCTTCAGCAGCGATAAAGTGAAGGCTGAAGAATAATGAAATACTCTACTCGATAAAGAAATCGAAGTCTTCCTTTTCTTCCTTCTTGCTGTCATCGAAGTCGTCGAAGCCGTCATCATTCTTCTTGGTCGCTGACTTCGATTTCTCCTTCAGCTTGCCGTCCTTGTCGAACATTCCGTAAGTGGTTCGGAGGACGATAAACTCGGTGCGGCGGTTCAGCTGATTGCATACCTCCTGCTTGTCCTTGTCGAGCTTAAGGATAAACTCTTCTGACAGTACATCGTTTTCCTTCAACCAAGTGTACTTCTCGGTTAGCTTCTTCTTTATAGTCTTCGGCTTCTCCTTTCCGTAGCCGACAGGCGAGAGGCGGTCGCGCGAAATGCCCTTTGCCGTGAGATATTCCACCACCGCTTCGGCACGACGCTGTGAGAGCAGCTTGTTGTATTCTGCAGATCCCTTATAGTCGCAGTGTGCCGACAACTCTATGGTGACGTTGGGGTTCTCGTTCAGCAGTTTCACCAGCTCGTCCAAAGCCACAGTGGATTCGGGACGGAGCGTAGCCTTATCGAAGTCGTAGAAGATGTTGTCTATGAGCACAGGAGCTGTTATCGAGGCGAGCGGGAATTGCAGTACGTGTTCTTCCGACTTGTCCGACTTCTCCACTCTTATCTCCTCCTTATGGTTGAGGAATCCCTTGCAGGTTCCGAGCAGAATATAGTCGACGCCCGGTGTCAGTACATAGTCGAACGAACCGTCACCCTTTACGCTTATTTTCTTGTTGGTGCCGTCAGATCCGACAACGTAGACGAGAGCTGCGGGCAATTCGTAGCCGTCCTGTTCATACACCCATCCCTTCACGCTCTGTATTATCTCCGGGTTCTCAAAGCTGTAGATATGGTCCCATCCACGTCCGTCGTTACGGTTAGAAGAGAAGAAGCCACGGTTGTGAACTCCCTCAAACGTCATGCTGAAGTCGTCGCCCTGCGAATTGAGCGGATAGCCGGGGTGCGACACGTGGTACTTGCCGTCTTTGCCTACGGAGGCGATGAAGATGTCGAGTCCTCCCATGCCGGGATGGCCGTCACTTGAGAAATAGAGGTCGCCGTTGGGTCGGAATGTCGGGAACATCTCGTTGCCCGGCGTGTTGATGGGCGCACCAAGATTCTCCACACCACCCAGTCCTGCCGGTGTGATGCGTGCTCTCCAGATGTCAAGCCCTCCCATGCCACCCGGCATGTCCGACGTAAAGTAGAGCCATTGTCCGTCGGGCGAAACGGCAGGATGGGCGTAGCTTGAGAGCGTATCGCCCGTAACCTTCAGTTCGGTGGCTTTTCCCCATGCTGCGTCCGATCGCGAAGAAGTCACAATCTGCGCATAACGGGGATAAGTGGGATCTGTGGCGCATTGCGTAAGATACATAGTACGTTGGTCGGGCGACATGGCGCAAGCTCCTTCGTCATAGTCAGTGTTTACGCCTCCCGTTACAGCCTCAGGCTTCTGCCAGCGTCCCTTTTCGTCCTTTTCAGACACAAAGATGTCGGCAGGCTTAGCTCCGGTTATGCCGCTAAGTTCGTTGCCCTGCGCGTCATTACGGGTGGAGGTGAAGTAGAGCTGGTCATACTGGTCGCCTGCAAGCACAGGTGAGTAGTCGGCTCGGCGCGAATTGAATATGTCCATGCGCTTGACCGTATAGCGCGAACCTTCCTTCTTCCATGTCGGTGCGTTCTGCGCCGAAACCAGACCGTTGCGTGCCAGCGTCATGGCGTCGTCGTGCGACAATGCTGCGGGCAAAGCAGCCGACGAGCGTCCGAGTGTCTTCTTCTCGGTCTGCAGGTCTGCACCTGCCGAAAGCGAATCCACCACTTCCTTGAACAAAGTCTCAGCCTGCTTGTACGATCCGTTCCTAAGCAGCTGGCGTGCGTAGGCGAGGCGGTCCATTGTGGACGCCTGCTTGTAGCGGATGGCGTTGCTGTAGGCAGCCATAGCCTTCTGCGAGGCATTGATGCGCTCGTTGCAGTAGGCAATCTTGAGCGCAATCTGTCCACGGCGCTCGCGTTCCTTTGGCGAAGTCCTTGAATAGGCTTGCTTAAACTGTGTGGCAGCGTCGTAATACTCGCCGATGGCAAGATATTTCTCGCCCTTCTTGAGGTTCTTGTCTGCTCCGCATCCCGTCACGGTCATGGCGATGATGACGAGAAGGCTGAGAGCTGTGAATGGAATGTATGGTCTTTTCACGTCTTGGATGTTTTGCTTGTTTTATTGTGTGCCGGCGGTCGGGCTATTTATCGAAGTCAACGCGGTATGTGCATCCGTTGCGCCAATTGCTGCAGCCATAAGCCGTCTTGCCCTTTATTATCGTTCCCTTACCGCAGACCGGGCACGTCGTTCCGATAATGGAATCGTCTGTCTTCTTGTTGTCCGCTTTGGCTGTCGTTGTCTTCTTCTTTGTGGTCTTCTTTTTCTTCTTCAGATCCTCGTCAGTCAGTATGGTCACACGTCGGTTGGTGTTGTCGCGTAGCACATCGTTCACGATCTCGGTGACCTGCTGCTTCAGTCCGTTGATGAAGTCGGCAGCGTCGTCTTTCTTGTGCTCGATGTCGCGCAGACGCTTCTCCCAAATGCCCGTAAGCTCACAGCTCTTGAGAAGTTCCTCATGAATGATGTCGATGAGTTCTATTCCCGTTGCTGTAGCCACCAGATTCTTGCGTTCGCGGCGTATATAGTGTCTCTTGAAGAGGGTCTCTATGATTCCGGCTCTCGACGACGGGCGTCCGATGCCGTTTTCCTTAAGTGCGGCACGCAGCGTCTCGTCCTCCACAAACTTACCTGCTGTCTCCATCGCACGTAGGAGAGTTGCTTCGGTGTAATACTTCGGTGGAGTGGTCCACTTCTCGGAAAGCGTCGGCGTATGCGGTCCGCTTTCTCCCTTGACGAACGTGGGCAGCGTGCGTTCCTCGTCGCCCTTGTTATGGTCGTCGTCCTCAGACGTGGTGTTAGGCGTTGGCGTTGCTGTCTGGCTTGTGGGCTGTGCGTAAACGGCTCGCCATCCCGGAGAGAGGATTTCCTTTCCGCTAACCTTAAACTCAATGTCCTCCACGTTTCCTAATACCGTTGTGGTGGAGAACTTGCAGTCAGGATAGAACACGGCAATGAAGCGGCGGGCTATCAGGTCGTAGACGTTTCGCTCAAGGTCTGTAAGGCTTGTGGCTGGCACGCCGGTCGGAATGATGGCGTGGTGGTCGGTCACTTTAGACGTGTCGAAAACGCGCTTCGACTTTGTCAGCTTCTTTCCCATAAGCGGCTGCATGAGCGGTCCGTACTGCTTGCTGATGCCGGAGAGGATGGACGGACACTTGGGATAGATGTCGTCGCTGAGAAATTGCGTGTCCACACGGGGGTAAGTGGTGAGCTTGCGTTCGTAAAGACCCTGTATTATCTTAAGCGTTGTCTCAGCGCTGTATGAGAACTTACGGTTGCATTCCACCTGCAGCGACGTAAGGTCGAAGAGTCGTGGCGGTGCTTCCGTACCGTTCTTCTTCTGCACGGCAGTGACCGTGAACGGCTTGTCGGCGATGGTTGAGAACGCTGCCTCTCCTTCTTCCTTTGTCGTAAACTTGCCCTTTGTGGCTGTAAAGGTGGTGTCGCGATATACAGTGGCAAGCACCCAGTAAGGTTCAGGCTCGAACGAATCAATCTCCTTCTGACGGTTTACGATAAGTGCAAGCGTCGGCGTCTGCACACGGCCGATGGACAGCACCTGACGGTTCTGTCCGTACTTCAGCGTGTAGAGGCGGGTGGCGTTCATGCCGAGCAGCCAGTCACCGATGGCACGGCTCAGTCCGGCAATATATAGAGGCTGGTATTCGCTCTGGTCTTTCAGCTGGCTGAATCCCTCCCTTATCGCCTCGTCCGTCATTGACGAAATCCAGAGGCGCTTTACGGGGCACTTCGCTCCAGCCTTCTGCATCACCCAACGCTGTATGAGTTCACCCTCCTGGCCGGCGTCACCGCAGTTGACGATGCTGTCAGCCGACTGCATTAGTTTTTCTATTACGGCAAACTGGCGCTTGATGCCGTCATCATCAATCAGTTTTATTCCGAATCGTGGCGGTATCATAGGCAGAGCCGAGAGGCTCCAGTGCTTCCATAAGTCGGTATAGTCGTTTGGCTCCTTCAGCGTGCAGAGATGACCGAAGGTCCACGTCACCTGGTATCCGTTGCCCTCCATATATCCGTTGTGGGCGCTTGTGGCACCAAGTATGCGTGCTATGTCCTTTGCCACGCTTGGTTTCTCGGCGATGCAGACTATCATATAATGTATCCTTTTGGTTTCTTCTTGTTATTAATTATCTTCTTCTTGTTTCTCTTCTCCCTTTATCACGAAGGCATATTTGGGAGTAATCTCGCATCCTATGGCTGTCTTGAAGTCGCACAGACCATAGTTAGGCGTGCCGTCCATTGTGGACGGACCGATGTCGAGGATGCGTAGTCCTTCGCGCTGGTAGTGCATGAAGAGTCGGTAGGCGAAATAGTTCATCGGGCGAAGATGAGAATAGGCACGCAGGTCGCCCCAGTAAATCACCTGCGCAATGCCCTCTGCCACGTGGAATATCTGCGCTGCAGCCACGTCCTTTCCCTCGTATTGCAGAAGGAAGAAGTCGGCAGGAACCGTGCGTACGGTCTTTTCCACGTCATCCAGCGTCATGCTCAACATATAGTCATGCTCCTCACGGTTGGCCTTTATCACGCTGTACGCCCTGCGGAGTCCTTCTGTGTCGTCACGTTGGATGGCTACGAACTCGAAGCCGGCACTCATTCCTCTCTTCAGATTCTTTCGTGCGCTCTTCTCAAGACCCTCCTCATAACCCTTAAACTTGTCGAGAGGGAAGAAGAAGTTGAGGTCAATGTATTCCAGTTTGGCGTGGCGTGAGAGAATGTTCACGCAGGAATTGATGAGCGTCGGAGCGTAGAATGCGGGCGGAAGGACGATGTATACGGGCTTGCCGACGCTTTTGGCGTATTCAGCAAGAGCCTTTACAGCCTCCTCAATGATGTCGAGCCTTTGCTGCTTGTTGGCGGACAATCCGCCGAAAGGAGCCGAGAAAGGCGAGAGCAGCTTTCCGTTGCGTTCGCCAAGCACCATCCCTAACCTCGTCTTTCCGCCGTCCGTAAAGAGCAGATACCTTACTGCGTCAGCCTTATGTCGGTTTATTTCGCTGAAGGCGGCGGTGTTGAAGATGTGCGGATGATGCTCAATGGCATTCTTATATTCCTGTGCCGATACTTCCTGAATGGTCATTTCTTAATATTCCAGTTGGTTTTGCTTTACAATATTGTTGCTATATCCTGAAGTCGTTAATCAGTTTAGCCACGCATTCCCTCTCCTCTTCAGTCACCACTTGCGAAACAGGAATGCTCAGTTCTTCCAAGTGTATGGCCTCCGTAATGGGCAGATGGAGGGAGCGCAGCTCCTCGTAAGCCCGCTGATGGTGCGGTGGAATGGGGTAGTGGACGTCGGTCTGCACCCCGTTGGCTTTCAGATATTCCTGCAGCTTGTCCCTCTGTTTGCACATAAGCGGAAAGATATGGAACACGCTGTTCTGCCAAAAGTCGTCGGTAGGCAGGCTGACCAGTCGGTTCTTTATATTGTCAATGTAGAAGCGGGCGTTGCTGCGGCGTCTCTCGTTCTCCTCGTCAAGGAACGGCAGCTTAGCCAAAAGCACCGCAGCCTGCAGCTCGTCCATGCGCGAGTTTACTCCCTTGTGCGAGAAGACATACTTGCGTTCCGAACCATAGTTGCCCAATGCCCTTACCATATCAGCCAGTTCGGCGTCGTCCGTCGTAACGGCTCCACCGTCGCCGAGTGCTCCGAGGTTCTTCGTTGGATAGAAGCTGTGTCCGGCGGCATCGCCCAAAGCTCCAGTCTTCTTATCGCCGAAGCGACAACCATGAGCCTGGGCGTTATCCTCAATTAGCAGCAGATTATGGCGTCGGCAGATGTCGCCTATGCGGTCAGTGAATGCGCATCTGCCGTACATGTGTACAATCATGACGGCACGGGTGCGCTTCGTGATGGCATCCTCGATGAGGCTGTCGTCAATCTGCAGCGTTTCACGTCTCGGTTCCAACAGTACCGGCTTCAGCCTGCATCTCGATACGGCAATGATGGAGGCGATGTATGTGTTGGCAGGCACTATCACCTCGTCGCCCTCCTTCAGTCTGCCCATCTCTATGTAGGCACGCATGATAAGCGTAAGCGCGTCCAGACCGTTGCCGCAAGCCACGCAATGACGTGTGCCGGTATAGTCGGCATATTCCTGCTCGAAGCGTTTGGTGGCGTTTCCCTTCAGAAACCATCCGCTGTCCGCCACGTCAGTGAGTGCCTGCCTGATGCTTTCGGCATGCAAGGCGGTGATGCGCTTAAGATTGACGAGTTCTATCATTATTTCTTTTCTTCTTCCTTGTTTTGTATATATCTTACAAAGTCGTCGTACTCTCTGATGTAGTCAGCTTCGAGAAACTCCTCGCTTGCGAGAACGAGGCACACCGAACCCGATGAGAAATCTTCGAGCGTACGCCATATTCCGGTCTCTACAAGCAGTCCCTGCCAAGGGTGATTGAGATGGAAGGTCTCCTTCTCGTGTCCGTTGTCGAGTGTCACGCTGAACGATCCGCTCACGGCAATGATAAATTCGCGGCATTCTTTATGTGCATGACCGCCGCGGCTTTCGCCCGCAGGAATGTCGTATGTCCAGTATACGCGCTTAATGTCGAAAGGCACATGGTGCAGACTTTCCGCCACGGTAAGGTTGCCGCGGATGTCGAATATTTTCGGTAGGTCGATGAGGGTGCGTTCTGATGTTTCCATTTTGGATATATAGTTGTGTGTGATGTAATATATATTTAACGTAATAAACGGCGGTTTATTACATCAGTGACCGGTTTAACGAACCATCTCCTTAGGGCTTCCGCCACGAGAATAGTGCTTACGATGGACACGGCAAGATTGATGGCAGCCAGTTTCTCCGACCCGTCATAACCGACGATGTGCTGTACGATGCGGATGACAAGAAGGTGAGCGATGAAAATCTCGAAGCTTACAGATCCGAGCCAGCTCATCGGCTTCGACTGTAGAAGCCTTGTTGCCCAACCTTCCGAAGCGTCAGCCGTTGCAAGTCTCACCACTATCAATGGCATTACGGGCCAGAACAGCATGGAGCATCTTATCTGCGGGCACATTATCTGATACAGGGCGTACACAGCCAGAAGCAGAGCCACGTCCACGTAAGGGAACAGTCTCGGCAGCTTCCTTACGCCTGGGCAGGTCTTGTAAAAGCGGTAGGCGATGATGCCCAAAGAGAAGTCGATGGCGCGGAGCAGCGGATTGGAGTAGAGCGTGCAGTTGGTCATATCCTTCGGCACCTGCAATGCCAAGCAAGCATACACGGCGGCAAGCACTATCATGCCTGTTGCGAGGCGGCTCGTCCTTATGCTTGTGAGCCATTTATAGAGCCATGCGAACACTGTGTAGCAGAAGAGCGTATCGCAGAGAAACCACGACACACCGTTAGCCACGAACAGCGTGTGGTCAGACGGTATCCATGTCTGGACGAGCAGAAGGCTTGTCGCTATCTGCAACGCGTCGTAAGTGACGCCAATCCTATAGTCCAATACCACGGTGACTGAGAAGAACAGCAGGTGGAGCGGATAGAGATGCCAGAAATGCTTCCAGAAGAAGCGCTTCCCGTCGAACTCGCCTCTGTTTACTCTCGGACCGTAGCCGTATGAGAGGACAAAACCGCTGAGCACAAAGAAGAACGCCACGCCGCCTTCCCCTCCGAAATCAAAGGACGAGTGGGCGAGTGGTTCCACGCTATGGCTCAGATATATAAGAAGAATAAACAGGAAACGCGCCGCCTGAAGCGTGCGAATCCTGTTCGTATTGTCTTGTCGTAATGTCGTTTCCTGCATGCTTTTACTTCTCCATGTACGGATCGGTGCCCAGTACTGTGGCAGCCAGACGCTTAGCCTTGTCGCGCAGAGCGGTGGTGTCAGCGTCAGGTTCGCCATAGCAGAGCGTCACGCCCATTCGTCTGCCGACGTGTGCCTCGGGCTTTCCGAAGATGCGGATGCGTGTATGGTCTTCCTTGAGAGCCTCCACGAGGTTGTAAGGCAGCGGATCGTTCGATTCCACCGGTGAGAGAATCACGGCGCTTGCTCCTGCATGCTCGAGGTGGATGCCGGCGATGGGCAGTCCCATAACGGCACGGAAGTGAAGTTCAAACTCTGAAAGGTTGGTGGTATGACCCAGTGTCACCATGCCCGTGTCGTGCGGACGCGGCGAAAGTTCGGAGAAGATCACCTCGCCCTGCTTCGTGAGGAAGAACTCCACACCCCACAGACCGGCTCCGGTAAGAGCGCGTGTCACCTTCTCTGCCATGTCCTGTGCCTTGAGCAGTTCGTCCTCAGGAATGCTGAACGGCTGCCAGCTCTCGCGATAGTCGCCGCCTTTCTGAACGTGTCCGATGGGCGGGCAGAAGAGTGTAGGGCCGTCTTTCTGTGTCACGGTAAGGAGAGTAAACTCCGAATCGAAGTGGATGAATTCCTCGATGATAATCTCCTTCACGTCGCCGCGGCTGCCTTCCATGGCGTCATTGAAAGCCTTTTCCAGCTCAGAAGCTTCGCGGACGATGCTCTGTCCGTGACCTGAAGACGACATGAGTGGCTTTATCACGCACGGGAACCCTATCTCCTTCGAGTGCTCGAGGAGCTGTTCCAGGGTGGTGGCATAGAAATACTTGGCTGTGCGCAGACCCAATTCCTTTGCTGCGAGGTCGCGGATGGCCTTGCGGTTCATGGTGAAGTTGACGGCGCGTGCGCTCGGAACCACCTGAATGCCCATCTTCTCAAAGTCGAAGAGTCGTTCGGTTCGGATGGCTTCAATCTCCGGTACGATAACGTCCGGCTTGTGACGCTCCACCACAGCGGCAAGTGCGTCGCCGTCCAGCATGCTGAAAACCTCATGTTCGTCGGCAACCTGCATTGCCGGTGCGTTCTCATACTTGTCGCATGCAATGACATACTGTCCTGCACGCTTGGCGGCGATGACAAATTCCTTGCCCAGTTCGCCCGAACCTAACAATAATATTTTCTTCATCTTATAGTGTAGTAATTTTATGTACATTATGGTTTCAAGATGCTAATGTACGATTAATTTTGCAGTCTACAAAGTTTTTTGAACGAATTTTATCAAATGGTCGGTAAGTCAGAAAATTGTTGTATCTTTGCAAAGATAGTACAAACTAATAAAAACAACAATAACTCTATAGAATAAACAACATTTTCGACAATGGCAACAGTAGACGACAAGAAGGTTATCTTCTCCATGGTGGGAGTGTCAAAGATTATCCCCCAAAACCGCAAACAGATTTTGAAGGACATCTATCTGTCCTTCTTCTATGGCGCCAAGATTGGCATCATCGGACTTAACGGAGCCGGTAAGTCCACTCTTATGAAGATTATCGCAGGCCTCGAGCAGCCCACAAGCGGCGAGGTGGTCTGGAGTCCGGGCTATACTGTCGGCTACCTGCCGCAGGATCCGCCGCTCGACGAGACGAAGACTGTGAAAGAGAATGTCATGGAAGGCGTTAAGCAGGCTTATGACGCATTGAAGGAATACGAGGAAATCAATGCCAAGTTCGGCCTTGAGGAGTATTATGGCGACCCGGACAAGATGGACCGTCTCATGCAGCGTCAGGCTGAGGTGCAGGACATCATCGACGCTACAGACGCATGGAACATGGACTCTAAGCTCGACCGTGCTATGGCAGCATTACGCTGTCCGAAGGGCGAACTCCCCGTTACGCACCTCTCTGGCGGTGAGCGCCGCCGTGTGGCATTGTGCCGTCTGCTCCTTCAGAAGCCCGACGTGCTCCTCCTCGACGAGCCCACCAACCACCTTGACGCCGAGAGCATCGACTGGTTGGAGCAGCACTTGCAGCAGTACGAGGGAACGGTAATCGCCGTTACGCACGACCGCTACTTCCTTGACGATGTCAGCGAGTGGATTCTTGAGCTCGACCGCGGTGAGGGAATACCTTGGCATGGCAACTATTCGTCATGGCTCGACCAGAAGACCAAGCGCATGATGCAGGAGGAGAAGCAGGCTTCCAAGCGCCGTAAGGCTCTCGAACGCGAGCTCGAGTGGGCACACATGGCTCCGAAGGCGCGTCAGGCAAAGGGTAAGGCACGTCTTAACGCATACGAGCAGATGCTCGGTGAGGAGCAGAAGGAGCGTGAGGAGAAGCTCGAGATATTCATCCCGAACGGTCCTCGTCTCGGCAATAAGGTGATTGAGGCGCAGCACGTGCAGAAGGCTTTCGGCGACAAGGTGCTCTTCAACGACCTCAACTTCATGCTTCCGCCTAACGGCATTGTGGGCGTCATCGGTCCTAACGGTGCCGGTAAGACCACTCTCTTCCGCCTTATCATGGGACTGGAGAAGGTTGACGGCGGTACGTTCGAGGTGGGCGAGACAGTTAAGCTTGCCTACGTTGACCAGCAGCATAAGGACATCGATCCGAAGAAGTCAGTGTATGAGACCATATCGCAGGGCAACGAGACAATGCGCCTTGGCGGTCGCGACGTCAACGCCCGTGCCTATATCTCACGCTTCAACTTTGCCGGAACAGACCAGAGCAAGTTGTGTGAGAACCTTTCAGGTGGTGAGCGCAACCGCTTGCAGCTGGCTCTTGCTCTGAAGCAGGAGGGCAACGTGCTTCTTCTCGACGAGCCCACCAACGACATCGACGTCAACACGCTGCGTGCGCTTGAGGAAGGTCTTGAGAGCTTCGCCGGTTGTGCAGTGGTTGTCAGCCACGACCGTTGGTTCCTCGACCGTATCTGTACGCACATCCTTGCCTTCGAGGGCAACGGAGAGGTGTTCTTCTTCGAGGGCAGCTATTCTGACTACGAAATCAACAAGGCACGTCGTCTTGGCAATGAGGACATCAAGAAGGGACGTTACCGCAAGTTGATGGACGACTAAACGTAGTCTTTAAATAAGAAATGTTAAGCTGATTCTTTCAAGTCACGAAGAATCATGCTTCCTATGATTATGAGCGCAAGTGTTACCACTAACGGAGTGTAAGGGGTGATGCTTGCGCTCATTGTCGTTGGTAGGGATATGTGTGAGATGGTGTTGTGTATGCTGTCCGACATGGAGGCGAGCATACTTGTCGTCATGCTGACGATGCGAGTCTTGAGAATGTCGAAGCCGTCGACGAGGAAGAACACCACTACGCATGCCGCTGCCATGACAGCCGTCCACAGATTATACATTCTGTAGCAGCGCGCGTCAACCTCCTCCGGCAACCTCTGCATCACACGCTCTGCGAATCCGTTGTCGTCTATACGCATACGCACACTGTCGGCAAAGAACTTCTTGAGGAGTTCTTCGTCGACAGCACCATTATTACTTATTATGTTCTTTTTTTCAGTCATAGTTAATATCCATTTTGTTTTAGGAACATTGTCAGCTTCTGCTTGCCTCTGAATATGTGCGACTTGACGGTGCCGACTGCCATTCCCGTTATCTCGGCTATGCGTTCTATGGGATAGCCGTCGATGAGTTGCAGCGTCACGCAGGTGCGTTCCTTGTCGGCAAGTCTGGCGAGTGCTCCGTAAACGTCCATCTTCATGCCCTGTTCGCTGTTGGCGGCGCATCGGTTAGCCACAGCCGAACAGTCCGTATCGGTGGTGGAATGCTGTCGGCGGTGATGGTCGTAGAGCACGTTGCAGGCTATACGATACAGCCAAGTGGAGAACGCCGCCGTACCCTTAAACTGGTGTATGTTGGTGTAAGCCTTAATGAAGGTGTCCTGCGCGAGGTCGTCGCTCAGCTGCTCGTCTCCCAAAGTCTGGTGGAGGAAGAATCGTCTTATAGGCGACTGATACTTCCTGACAAGCTCATTGAAAGCCGCTTTGTCATGAAGCCCAGCCACCTGTGAGATTAGAGAGAGATCGTCGTTTGTTACCTTCATTGTTTTAATAATATGATTTCTGAAGTGGCGGAGGCCGGAGACCTCCGCTACTATTAATCTTCGTTTCTTAACGATTCGTTTCGTTGGGATTATTTCTTTCTTCTCCGTTTTCCTCGTTATTCTCCGTCGTATCAGCGATGTCCGAATAGAGCGGTTCTTCGTAGGTTTCCTCGTTCTTGCGTTTCCACGTCAGCTTGCTGTCATAGTTGTATTTCACCATAAACATCTGTCCTAAGCCGATGCAAGCCACGAGTCCACCGATGCCTACAAGAGGATTGGCGCCTAAGCACCAGAAGAAAATCATCAGACCCACACCCGTTGACGTGTTTCTCACGCCGCGTCTCCACATATATTCTGCTCTGCTGTTGAGGAGCGGTGCCTGCTCTTCCGTAAGCGGTACGCCTTTCTCCATTGCCATCTCAGCCAGACGGACGCGGTCCTTGTGGCGGCGTACGAAATAGCGGATGATGAGCAGCACTATTATCAGCGGCATGAAGAGGAAGAGAAGGAACACTAAGATGATGATGGTGCCCAAAAAGCCGCCGAACGCTGTCGTGAACCTGTGGCTGATCCTTGAGAACGGATCGTCAAAGTGCGAAGGGTCTAAATCATTGGTGTCGTCCACATTTTGCGAATTCCATCCCGGCATATTCGTAACGGAGGCATTGTCGTTGTCCGTTGACGTTGTGTCTGAGTAAGCCTCTACGCCTTCGTCTTCCTGCGATGCGGCATTGGCGGCGTCAGCCTTAGTGTCCTTCTGCTTGTCCACCATCTGCGTGCGTGGAGTGTGGCGGTGTTTCTGTGCCAAGGCAGGAACTGTGGCGCTCAATGTGAGGAGCATTGCCATTGAAAGGATTGTCTTTTTCATATCTGTATGTATGTTTTTTTTATTGTTTTCTATATGTTTGACTATTTATGCAAGCGATAAGTTGCAAAGCTACGAAAAAAAAATGGCGACTTGCTTACTTGGATAAAAATATGTAACTTTGCAACACATATATATAATATAAGTATATCCCCACGCTTTTAACAAGTAAGGACAATCCTATGAATCTTCCTTCAGAATTCGAAAACTATACGCGCGATCTTCTCGGCGACGCTCTTTACAGCCGTCTCCGCGAAGGACTGGCAGAAGCGCCGTCGCCCACAAGCATACGTCTCAATCCGTTCAAGGCCGCCTCGCGTGAGGTGAACGGACAGCTTATGGAGAGCGTCGTGCCTTGGTGTCCCGCCACGGGACGCTACCTTAACGAACGTCCCAACTTCACCTTCGATCCGCTTTTCCATGCAGGAGCTTATTACGTGCAGGAGGCAGGCTCAATGCTTGTCGACCTTGCCGTACGCCATCTCATCACACAACCCGTCCGCATGCTCGACCTCTGCGCTGCTCCAGGTGGCAAGTCAACAGCCCTGCGAGCCGCTCTGCCCGAGGGAAGCCTTCTCTTCACCAACGAGCCGATGCGCACACGTGTGCAGATTCTGAGCGAGAACATACAGAAGTTCGGTCATGAAGACGTCGTCGTAACCAACAATTATCCACGCGATTACCGCAAGGCACGCATCATGTTTGACGCCATCCTTGCCGATGTGCCCTGCTCCGGCGAGGGAATGTTCCGCAAGGACGATGGAGCCATAGCGGAATGGAGCCGTCAGAACGTCGACAACTGCTGGCGACTGCAACGCGAGATAGTAAGCGACATCTGGTCGTGTCTGCGTCCCGGCGGACTGCTCATCTATTCCACGTGTACGTTCAATGCGCACGAGGATGAGGAGAATGTGGAGTGGATAGCCTCTGAGCTTGGTGCTGACATCCTCAGTCTGCCTGTTGAGGCGGAGTGGGGCATAACGCCAGCCGTCGTAGGCGACATACCCGCTTATCGCTTCCTGCCGGGAGTGAGCCGTAGCGAAGGACTCTTCCTTGCCGTGCTCCGCAAGCATGGCGACGCTGATGAAGCTCCCGTGAAGGAGGACAACAGGAAAGCGCCGCGCCGCGGACGTGGCGAGAAGGCTGCTGCGATGAAGACGCCCGACGTGCAGCTTGTCTCTCCCTCCGACTATGCCGTACGCCAAGGTGCCTCCGACACGCTCCTTGCCGTGCCGACGCGATGGGCTGACGTCTATGACAAGGCGGCAGCGTCGCTGAAGGTGATGCACGCCGGTGTGCAGCTCGGAACGGTGAAGGGCAAGGACGTGGTGCCAAGCCAGTCGCTCGCTCTCTCACGACAGCTCGACCGTTCAGCCTTCCCCACCGTTGATCTCGCCTACGCTGACGCCGTGGCTTATCTCCGTAAGGAGGCTGTGGCTCTGCCTGACGGTACGCCGCGCGGCTATGTGCTGCTGACGTACGACGGCATGCCGATAGGCTTCGAGAAGAACATCGGCAACCGCGCCAATAACCTCTACCCGCAGGAATGGCGCATAAAGAGCTCGCATGTCCCCGATGAGGCTCCCGCAGTTCTCACACAATCCGTATAACAAAACAAGAAAAACGTATACATAACAATATCATGCAACAATATCTTTCTCTCCTTAACCGCATCCTTACCGAGGGTGCCACAAAGACAGACCGCACGGGAACGGGCACGATGAGCGTGTTCGGCAATCAGATGCGCTTCAATCTTGCTGACGGCTTCCCCTTGCTCACCACCAAGAAGCTCCACCTCAAGTCTATCATCTACGAGCTGCTGTGGTTTCTGCGTGGCGACACCAACGTGCATTACCTTCAGGAGCATGGCGTGAGAATATGGAATGAGTGGGCAGACGAGAACGGCGACCTTGGTCCTGTCTACGGTCATCAGTGGCGCTCATGGCCCGACTATAACGGAGGCACCATCGACCAGATTCAGAACGTGCTCGACCTCATCCGCAATCATCCTGACTCGCGCCGCATGATTGTCTCTGCATGGAATCCTGCCGAGGTGGAGCAGATGGCGCTGCCTCCCTGCCATTGCCTATTCCAGTTTTATGTGGCTGACGGCAAGCTGTCGCTCCAGCTCTATCAGCGTTCCGCCGACACCTTCCTCGGCGTGCCGTTCAACATCGCCTCTTACGCCCTCCTTCTTCAGATGATGGCGCAGGTGTCAGGATTGGAGGCGGGCGAGTTCATCCACACCACTGGCGACACCCACCTATATCTTAACCACCTCGACCAGGCATGCCTCCAGCTTACGCGCACCCCACGTCCGCTGCCCAAGATGCGCATCAATCCCGACGTGAAGAATCTCTTCGACTTCCACTACGAAGACTTCCAGCTTGAGGGCTACGACCCGTGGCCGCATATCTCAGCGCAAGTAAGCGTGTAAGAAATCCTAACTCAAAACTCAAAATTCAAAAATGATATCAGTTATTGCTGCCGTTGCCGCTAATCGCGCCATCGGTCTTGAGAACAAGCTTCTCTATTGGTTGCCTAACGACCTCAAGCGTTTCAAGGCACTCACCACAGGTCATACCATCATAATGGGACGCCGCACCTTCGAGTCGCTTCCCAAGGGCGCTCTGCCCAACCGTCGCAACATCGTCATAAGCCGTACGCAGACCTCCTTTCCGGGTTGCGACACCTACAGCTCGCTGGAAGAAGCCATCGCCCATTGCGCTGCCGACGAGGACGTATATATAATAGGTGGCGCAAGCGTCTACGAGCAGTCGCTTCCCCTTGCTGACCGTCTCTGCCTCACGGAGGTTCACGACACGCCAGCCGACGCCGACGCCTTCTTCCCCGAATACGAAGGATGGCGCGAAGTGAGTCGTGAGGAGCATCCCACGGACGAGAAGCACCACCAGACCTACGCCTTCGTTGACTACGTGAAGGCGAAGTGATAAGCTGCTGTGTAAAATGCTGTTTAGGCAGGGCTTTGACAAAGAAAAACACAAGCAATAGAACAAACTTAGGAGGCTATGGCGTCCCGCCGTAGCCACGCACCAACAAATGCAAGCAAATGGAATAATAGCCGATTGGGGTATGCTATGTGAGGCTGCGGGGCTACGGCGAGACGCCATAGCCTCCTATGTTTGTCTTGTCAGCTGTATTTTTTCAGAACAGACTTAAACAGAAATCGATTAAAACTCCAAGAATAACACAACAATGTTATTAAATTAATAAATGAGACATAGTTTATAATTATTAGATATACAAAAAAACAAATCAACACAGTCGGCGTTACATATTTTATTCTTAACAAAACAACATTTGAGTTGTTTTGACTCTATAATTAACAATAGTTAATTCATCTGCAATAGAATAGCATATCGTATTTGTCAGTTTTCTACGGCTTTTTAAACATATTGTTACGTTAAGATTATATACATTGTATTTATGTTAATGCGCAATTTTTTGTGTTAATTATTAATAAACATCAAGAAATTAACAATAAATATTTGTTTAAAACCATTATTATATGTATATTCGCAAAAACTAAAATCACTACTAGCGTTATAATAATTAAATTTTGTCATTATGAAAAAAATGGGACTTAAAATCGTAATCTTAGGAGTAATAGCATTACTCATAGGATGTACAAAAATGGAAGAGTCACCTGAAATTAACAAAGGCAATACTCCTCAAACCACTGTAAAAATCAGTGAAAGTGACGCAATGGACATTGCGAATAAAGTACTTTGTTCACTGAAACCTACCAGAAATGTGTTTTTTGAAAAGCCTTCATTCGACTACGTAATAAATGAAGGGAAAACACGTAATAGTACACTTCCTGACACGTTGGCATATATCATAAACTATCCTGACGATGGAGGTTTCGTGATTGTATCTTCTTTAAATAATGTGTATCCCGTATTAGGCTTCTCTGATACAGGTCATTTTGACTTGGAAAACGAAATAGCAAAAGTTAATTTTGTAGACAAAATAGGTGCTTATATAGATGACAATGAAGACAAAGGCATAACCTATGAGGTGAAAGCAGAGGATTTTGCTGGTTGCTACGTGGCTTCACCTTCCATAATGTCTTCAATAGGACAAGGCGAGCCATGGGATAAATATGTAATTGAAGAACATCCTGGATGTCCTGTCGGATGTGTGGCTGTAGCAACAGCTCTTGTTCTTAGCCATTCCATGTCACATATAACGTATCATGGCTCTGTTTTTTATTTCAAATCTATAGTTGATGCAATATACAAAAAGCAGAATCCAAACAATCCACATGTTATCAATCCTAAGGATGAATGGGACAATATCGTCCAGCCTACATATTCTTACGAACAAGCAGTGGACTCAATGGCAAAACTACTTTATTGGATTGGTAAAGACTTGAAAATGCGCTACACACCCAATGGAAGTAGAGCCTATAGTGATGACGCATACTCTCTTTGCCGGAAATTAAGGGCCATGGGAATTCCCAGCAGATATGCGACATTCAATATAGAGGACGTTATAGAATACCTGAAATCTAACAATATTGTATATATGCATGGATGTGACAATAATGGCCATGGCGGACATGCATGGGTTAGTGACGGATATTCCTATTGTATAGATAAAGACAATGGTAATATGATAAATCCATATATCCATTGCGATTGGGGATGGGGTGGTATAGGTAATGGATATTTTACAGCAAATGCATTTAAGGTGGAAATTTATAATTTCATACCAACCATATATTTTGCTTTAAAGAAAGGTAATTACACTAATTTAACATACACACCATGGACAAATTAAAAACTACGATGTTAGTACTGGCATTTGCGCCAACACTAATGAATGCCCAGACCTTCTTTAAGGAGGGCACGTCATGGAAGACGGAGCTATGGAACATGGAACCTGACCCCAAGATTTACATTCAGATTGTTTCGTTGGACGGTACGGAGACCATCGACGGATATACTTCCATGAAAATGTATAGTGAATATGAGAATGACGCTACGTCACGAAAACTGGTGGCTTACATCCGTACAAATGGAGACAAGGTGTTCTTCATGAATCCGGAAACAAAGACGAAGGCATGGTACTTGATGTACGACTTCGGTCTTAAAGCGGGTGAAGGTTGCTACGTCTACAGCTGCGAAGTTATGAATGCAGAGGGAGAACCACGCAGAAGTTACGTTATGTACACAGGCACTAACACCACAGAAAGCGGACTGACGGCAATGGAATTAAAAGAGTATTATGATGAGACGTGCGATGAGTATTTGGGTTCTGAAAAATGGCTGAAGGGTCTTGCTTCCACAAGGGGAGTGCTATTAAACTGCTCATTCGGTCTTGACGGCATGGGAAGCAACTTGCTTGAGTGTTCTAACAACAACACCTTGCTGTATTCGAGAAACTCTACACAAGTGACAGACATCAAGGGTGCGGAACTAAAGGTGACAGTCAACGGACTGTCAGTGGAGGTCAGTGGCATCAAGTCGCCATGTCGCCTCACGGTGTATTCGTCGGACGGAGCTTTGCTGCAAAGCAAAATGGCAGAGGCGGGAAACACAAAACTCACATTACCCCAAAAGGGCATCTATCTGCTGAAGGTCGGTGACAAGGAAAGAAAGATTGCCTTGACGGCTGAGTAAACGCAGCTCCTGATCGGGTTTAAACAAAAGGCTTTACATTAGGTCTTACGAGAACCATTTCTCGACAACCTAACGTAAAGCCTTTTATTTGTGCACAGCACGCGCCCACGAACACAAGCAGCAGAACAAACTTAGGAGGCTATGGCGTCCCGCCGTAGCCACGCACCCACGAACAGTCAAGCATTAGCTGCGAGTAGCCATGCAAATATCGTACAAAGAGTAAAAAGCTGTTACAAAATAAAAATTGATTTTAGAGAATCGAAAAGCTGTTTTTATGGCTTTTTCCAGCATAAAAGCCACCCTTGCCAACCATCAAAAAACACATAGTGCCCTCATAGCGCCGCTTTAACAGTGTCAAAGCGTTACTGTTGCAAGGCAACAGTTGAAGTATTGGGCGGCAAAACAAGCACTATGACACCATAAAAGTGCCACTTTTACAACCCGTTTGTTTACGCACTTTCTCCATGAATCACATAATCGGCTGTGTATTAGTGATATAGCTCTAAACGCTCAAAACTCAAGAATTTCGCACCAAAGATTTCTTAGTGCGTTCAACTCATAGTATTGAGCATCATAAATGCAAATATTGTGTCGGACGGCAAGGCGTCCGAATTAGGAATTAGGAATTTTGTGTTGCATAACGATATTTGTATGCACTTTGATGATATGTCATTTATTTTTTGTATATTCGCATCGTAATAGAAAACAACCCATGAGTATGGCAAGAAAACTATATCCTTTAGGCATACAGACATTCTCGGAAATAAAAAAACGGTCAAGCAAAGGCTAATCACTGAATGATAGCTCTTTGCTTGACCGATATTTCTTCCTCCTATAAAGAATATTGCTCTATTTCGTCTTTAGATATTCCCGTCGCTTTAGAGATGTCTTCAATTGACATTCCCATGTTCTGTAGATTACGTGCTACTTCAGCTCGTCCCTTGGCAAGACCTTCCTCCATACCTTCTTTATGTCCTTCCGCCCTGCCTTTTGCAAGTCCCTCAGCTCTGCCTTCCTCCATGCTTCTCCTATTGGAATCAACTATCAATAAGCGTTCAGCACCTAATTTGTCCCAAAAGTCATCGTAAGCAAGAAGTTCGTCTTTTGACATTGCAGATTCCTCTACAGCCTTTAAGGCTTTGGATGTGTCAGGATTGTCCAGCAGTTCTTGCGGCACTTCCTTTGTATGTTCGTCAATTTCTGTCAGGAATCTGAGCCACAGCACAGCCATTTTCTTTTCCTTGACGGAATGTGCCTGGAATTTAGGAAGCTCCACGAATGTGAAATGCAGTCCCTCTATCACTTCATCGCTATGCAATTCGTGCACAACATTATAGTTATGGATAAACTCATCGGGATATTCCTTCATGAAAATCTCATTGACAAGATTGAGCGAGTAGACTGGTTGCAGAATCTCATACTTACGCTTCTTGTCAAGTTGACGCACAAAAGCCTTGGAAGCATTGAACAGCACACGCTGCTTGAATGCTTCTGTCCAGAGCATCTGCATTTCCACAATAAACTGCCTGTTCTTTACGTCACGACACCTTACGTCCACAATACTGTTCTTGCCTACGTACGTGTCGGGCACAAGCTCCGGCGAGAGATATTCCACGCTCTCAATCTGCTCGTCATCTGCCAATGGCAGCAGGGCATTAAGCAGACTGATAAGCAAGTCCTTATGCTCACCGAATATCTTCTTGAATGTAAGGTCGGCTTTTGGGTCAAGATATCTCATGGGTGGAAATGTTTTAACGGGTTGACATTATTTATATTATGATGTAGCAAATTTACAAATAATAATTGAGATTTTCATTCCAACCTATTTGTTTTTCTGATAATTTTATATACATTTGCATCAGTAAATAGCCGTTTCAATAACTAACAATTTAAAACGATACAATATGGATAGACACATTAAGAATGGAATGTTATCCATGGGAGTATGGATACTTTTCCTCGTAGTTTTGTTTGGCTCTTATATGATCTTTACAGATTCTCCTTTCAGTGATCTCTTGGATGAAGAAACGGGAGGCTTTATTTCTGGAGCGTTCTTTCTCGCATGGGCACTTATCTGGTTTGCCATAGGCAAGCACTACAGTCGTGATTATGAGTTTAAGAAACAAGCATTCATAAAGAAGTACGAAGCGATTGACGGGAATATTGTACGTTCGATGTTCAAGAAGGCTTATTTCTCAGATATAGCGCATATGTTGTCTCGGGTGTTTTTCATTGCCGTGCCTTTCTATGTCGCAGCAAACGTGAAAGACACAGTTACCTTAAGGAACTGCATCTATATCGGAATTCTGATGATAGCTTCCATTGCTTTGTATGGCTACTATAAAAAGAATGGCACAAAGGAGATTACGCTATAGTTAAAAACAACGAAACAATATCGGTCAAGCAAAGGCTAATCACTGAATGATTGCTCTTTGCTTGACCGATGTCGTTTATTCTATTCTCTTATGAGAGATTTGCTTGTCATGGAACAATCTTGATTTTGCTGCACGAATTGTTTCCTTCTTGATTCACCTGAATCTGAACGGCGATGCGTTCCTGCAGTTCCTCCACATGCGATATGATGCCGACGTGTCTGCCAGACTTGGAATGGAGAGAGCGGAGGGTCTCTACGGCTTTCTGGAGAGGCTCGCCGCTAAGAGTGCCGAAGCCCTCGTCAATGAACAGCGTGTCCACCTGCCATTGCTGACCGATGTCGCTCAACGCAAGAGCCAATGACAACGACACGAGGAAACTCTCGCCGCCGGAGATGGTGCTGGCTGCACGCGAGACAAATCCCTGATAGGCATCCTCAAGAGAGATGACGAATGTGCCAGGCGTGACCTTCAGCGTGTAACGGTCTGTCAGCGTGCGCATATAACTGTTGGCAGAATGGATGAGGCTCGAGAGGACGTAACTCTGGGCAATCTTGCGGAATGTGCTGCCCGAGGAATTGCCAATCAGCTGGTTCAGACGCGACCACTTATGATAGACAGCCTGCTTCTCTTCGGCTTCCTTCACAAGGTTGCCCAACTTATGCTTGTTCTCGGCGTCGGTCTTAAGTTCTTGCTTGATGGATCCAGTCTCCTCGCCAATCTCGCCAAGAGCTTTCTCGTAGCCGTCGATGCGTTCGACGATGTTTTCAAGCGTGTCGTCCTCCTGCAATTCAGGCTTCTTCTGCTGATGATCGGTTTGCTGTTTGGTGGCGTTGTCAAGCAAGGTTCTCTTTGCAACGACATCATTTCTGAACCCTACAATCTCTTTGTTTACACCTATAATGTCGCTCGACTTGTATGCGTTGAGTTCGGACAGACGCTCAGCCGACAGGCATTCGTTGCTTGCAAGAAACGCGTCGAGCTTCGTCTTGTTGGCGTTGTAACTCTCTTTGGCAGAGTTTAGCGTGGTGAGAACAGCTGTAAGCGAATTGCTTGTCCGGTTGGCTTTGTCGAGAAGGTTGTCCACCTTTGACGCAACCGCTGCCTCTGTCATCTTCCATGCAGGCATAACCCGTGTGATTGACTGCGTGACGTCAGTAACATTATTGATGTATGTCTTTGCATTGTCGAGTCTTGTGCGGAGCGACTGCAGTTTCTGGCCGTTCGCCTTGTATGTCTGGGCTGCCATGTTAAGAGCATCGCCAAAGGCTTCCGGGTTTTCGTTCCAGTCAATATTCCACTCGCCGACAACAAGTTCGCCGACTCTTTGTGCGGCGCTTTCGGTTTCTGCTTTACGTGTGCTTATCAGAGTCTTCGCCGTATCTATCTTAGCTTTGCAATCGCTGACAGCCTTCTCTGCTTTCTTCATGTCTTCAGTCAATGACTGTAAGCTCTTGCGCTTTGCGTCCAAATCCTTGCGAAGCTTCTTTAAGGAATTTTCCTTCTGTTCCCCGTCTTTTATCTTACCGTCTAGGTTGTCCTTGCGAATGGTGGTTGAAGCTTCCAATGCGTCAAGATTGGATCGGGCTGCATCGTCAAGCTTCTCCACGCCACAAGATCTGCAAGCCTCCGCAGCTTTCGCTTCGGCATTAGCAACAGTCTGGTCCTTGTCGAACGCTTTTACGCCTCGTTCGTAAGCCTTTGTCTCAGTCTTTATTTCAGCCTCTATCTTGTTCTTGCCTTCCTGCAATCGTCTGTAGCTCTTTTCTGCTTCATCGTACGATTCCTGCAAGGTGGCGACAAGAGCGGCAAGCGCTTCTTCGTGGGGCAGTTCCGAATTGATCTGCTGACGGCAGACAGGACAGATGTCGCCCACATGAAGTTTCTGACGTAAAGATGATGCAAACTTGTCTATGGTGTCTTTCTGCTTGTTGAGATTCTCCTTGCAGACATTCATCTTCAGTTCGGCGTCATGGATGGGAGCGTCCATAGCTGCCAGCTTGCTCTTCTTGGCGTCGATGGAAGCCAGCTGTTCAACGAGATTATTGCGCAGTTCTTCTCTTTGCTTCTTGCTTTCAGCCAATGTTTCGATACGCTCCTTGGCTGTCTTTATATTCCGCAGGAGTTCTTTGGCAGCTTCGCACTCTGATCGCAAGTCGGAAAGCTTAATCGCTGCGATATCCTCCTCCTGCTTCGTTACGTCCTTTTCTGCTAAGCCTAACGCTTCGTTTGCCAGTCGCACCTTATCCTCTATGGTCTTTAAAGCGGGCAACAGTTCGTCGTTGAGTGTAAGGTTTTGGCTGTCTATATCCTTTGTGCTCTTCACGATGGCTTTACGTCCCTCGCTTATGCTTTCCAGCAGACTCACTATGGTCTGCGCATTCTCATACACCGAAGTCTTTTCCTTCTCTTTGTCGAGAAGCACATCAATGGTCTTTATCTCGTCAGACAAGTTGGCTATCTCCTGTTCGGCAAACATTCGTCCGCCAAGAATGACTGCATATTCGGCAGCCAAGCCTTCAAGTTCTTTTTCCTTCTTATTAATAATCTTCGAGGCTTCAGCCGTCCCCGTCATCCATGCGCGGGCATCAATGGTGGAGTTCCACTCATTGACAAGCGTTTCCTTCTGCTTGAAAGCTTCGCCCTCAACTACGGCAACAGCTTCGCGCAGTCGATAGGTGGCATCAGTGGTCTCTTTAAACAAACGCTTGTCTGTGTCTATCCAGTCCTGCTTGTCTTTATCCTTCTTTTGTGCCTCTCTTAATTCTTTCTGCTGACGTTCAAGTTCAGCCATACGGCAGGACCGCTTCTCTATCTCCTCGTCAGACAGAGTGTGCATGCTGTCCACGATAAGCTTGGCTTCGGTCCACTCCTGCTTCCTTTGTTCGGTCTGTTCGTATATCTTAGCACCAATTTTAGAGTAGACATCCACACCGGTAATCTTCTCAAGGATTTCGGCTTTCTCGTCGTCCTTGCTGTTGAGGAAACGGGTGAACTCGCCTTGAGCCAACATCGTGGTACGACAGAACTGGCTGAAGTCGAGACCAACAGCAACCTTCAGCTCGCTTCTTATTTCGGCATCCTTAGTCAGAGTGGTTCCCGAGTCAAGATTCTTCAGTTCCCAAACCTTGTTCTGTATTGAGCCGGTTATCTTCTTATACGCACGAGCCACAGCCCATGTAGCCTCGTAGCTCACACCGTTGCTGCCCAAGAACGTCAGGCGTACATGAGCCTCGGATGTGTTTCTGCGCATAAGTTGGCGAGGGTCGTCAATCTTCACCTCCCTTTTAGCATCAATAGTGGTTCCCTGCATCTTCGTGCCGTCTAAACGGGGAGTGTCGGCATAAAGAGCCAGGCAGATGGCATCGAGGATGGTTGACTTTCCTGCGCCCGTCTTACCCGTTATAAGGAACACCTCGCTGCTGACCAATGGTTCAGCCTCGAAGTCGATAACCGCATCTTCGATAGACGCTATATTGTGGATGGTAAGTTTCTGAAATTTCATAGCAACATCTTAAAGCGTTTTTACTTTCTTTCTTCCTCTTTCAGTAATGCAAGAGTCTCATTGAATAGTTCCTTCATGTCATCGTCAAACTCTACGCCGATGTCTTCGGCATATCTCTCTGCTATATCTATCGGTTTCTCCGTCTTGAACTCCTGCACAGACATCACCTTTGCCTCTCTGCTGTCTTTCTTTAGGCGATGAGTGTTGATGACACAGAATCTGCACTTCTTGCCTTCAGTAAGAAGCAAAGCCTCGGCATTGGCTTCTACGGGAAGAAAATTGTCAACCTCAACATTCAGACGTATATACGCCTCAATGTCGTTAGGAAAGCCTTCGAGCAGGTCCTTTGCGTCTTCCCATGTAGCAACGCCATCTTTAGGCAACGTGACCAATGGACGATGAGTCTGTATTTCTATCTCCTTCACGACAGGTTCTTCACCATGCTTGTTTAGTTCAACAATAGATACGGAATGCTGATAGTTCTCATCGAAACTCACAGGAATAGGCGTGCCCGAATATCTTACACGATGATTTCCTCCACGAACAAACTGGGCATGATGGATATGTCCCAATGCAAGATAGTCATAGCCCGTACCCATATCCTCCAAACTGTGCGAGTCAATACCGCCTACAACGTATTCTGAAGCATTCTCATGACCCGTAAAATCACATCCACTAACGGTGGTATGAGCGGTCATAAGTACGGGCAGATTGGCTTTGTTTCGTTCTGCCACGATGTCAAGCAAGTCCTGAAAGAAACCGTCAGGCATATTCCTTTCATTGACATAAGGGACGGCAATAACATAGCCTTGTCCTGGAATTTCTATAATCAAATCCTCCTTGTTATTAGCGTCAACGCTACCGATGGTATACACCTTCAATGCTTTCCAAGGCGTTCTGAATATGTCATGCTTCGTGCCGCTGTCATGATTGCCCGCAGTTATGACAATGATCATATCAGGGTTGGCATCATGTATTTCCACCAGGGCATTCGTAAACATAGTCTGAACAGACGCCGACGGTTGTGGTGTGTGATAGACATCGCCACAAAGCAGAAACACATCGGGCTTCTCCTCTCTCACTATATCGACCATCTGAAGAAGCATGGCCATCTGTTCCTCCGTTCGATCGTAATTGTAAAGCGTATGACCAAGATGCCAATCGCTTGTATGTAGTATTTTCATTTAGTTGGGTATTATATTGTTGCGTAGAAATGAAGAGAATTAGCGTATCTGTCTTCACTTGCAACTAATCGCTATTTTATCCCGAATTGGGGTAAGGTATGAAAAAATGTCCAGCTCTATGTCCGCTTGAAATTGAAAGTCGGAACATTGAACTGGACATTATGTTTATTTATTCAACTGTTTCTGGTTCGTCGTCATCATCATCGTCGTCTAATGGAATATCGTCGATGGGAACCTGACGGTTGATGGCTGCATTGAATGAGATTACCGTCTCAGAGCGTGACAGTCCGAGGGGCTGCAGCTTGTCGTGGATGACGTTAAGCAGGTGATGGTTGTTTCGGGCGTAAATCTTGATGAACATATCGAAGCCTCCCGTCGTGTAGTGGCATTCCACTACCTCAGGAATCTTACGCAGTTCGTCCACCACGTCATCAAACTTGGCGGGGTTCTGCAGATAGAGTCCGATGTATGCGCAGGTCTCGTATCCCACTTTCTCAGGGTCGATAATGAATCGCGATCCCTTCAGAATGCCGAGATTGGTGAGCTTCTGTATGCGCTGATGTATAGCGGCTCCGCTGACATTGCATGAGCGTGCTACTTCAAGGAATGGTATACGGGCGTCTTCTGCGATAAGACGAAGGATTTTCTTGTCGAGTAAATCTAAATTGTGATGTGCCATTTGCTATAGATTATATTTATGCTGCAAAGGTATAAAATTTGTCAGAAATAGCAACGATATTTAGTTGAAAAGTTACAATCTGTTATTCTCTTGTATACTTTTTAATATAATATTGTTCTTTATTCAACCATTTTCTACTCTTTCTTCTGTTCTGCCGAATAGCTAATCCTCCTGACATCAGCCTTGCGTAGCGCCTGCTTCACACTTGTGATTAGCGACATGGGCGTTTGGCGGTCAGCCTTTATGGACACCATCATGTGCTCGCGATCTTCAGCCGACATGCGATTACGCTCGTCTGTCATATATCCGGCTATGTCGGAGGGCGATGCCAGCTTGTCGTTGAGCTGTATTCTCTGCGTGCTGTCCGACTGCTGGCTGAGGGTTCCGATATAGACGTAAGACACAGTCGACTTCTTTGTGAGGCGTGTCAGTTCGGTTCCCTGCGGCACGGTGTAATGCACCTTCAGCGTCACCTTGCGCATGTGTGTCACTACGATGAAGAAGAAGAGGATGGTGAAGATGAGGTCTGGGAGCGACGAAGTGTTGAGTTGCGGTACGCCGCGCTCGCCTCTACCGAATGATTGTCTCATATCTCGCCTCCTTCCTTTGATGCGTTAGCCTGTGCGTCGTCGGTTTCGTAAGTCTCGGCAATGTGCTGCGGACACTTCTCTCGTACGCTCTTCTTTTCTTCTTCGGTGCAAGAGGCGTAGGCGTGATGATACATTTTCTGAGCCAAATCGTTGCGCACCTTATTGTATGCCGCCACAATCTCGTCCTCCAGCTGGAAGTACGTGTTGTATCCGGATTTGGGATTGGCATCTATATATATAATGTGGTCTGACGCACGTGGCGTTATGAAGCGTGCTATCTTCTCACGCAGTCCCTTCACCTCTACGGTCTTGTCGTTCATCGTGATGGTGTTGTCCGCACCAATCTTGAACGACAGTGTGTTCTCACGACTCACCTCCATAGCGTCCGACTGGTCTTCTTCGTCATTGTCAGCGGGCGGCAGTTGTCTTACCAGTCCACGGTCGATGTCCATAGAGGACGTGACGAGGAAGAAGGTCAGCAGCATGAACGATATGTCGGCTGTTGACGTGGTGTTGAGTGATGGTACTGTATGTTTTCTGCGTTTAATGAGCATCGTCTCTTGGTTTTGTTCTTACTTTTTCCTGATGTAGCGTGTGGCTCCGAAGACAACGGCTGCTGCCGCTGCAATCATCATCACCAACGACGCTCCGACAAACATTCCTGCCGTGCGAAGCCAGAATGTGTCAGCATAGCGCTCGCCGTTAATGGTCAGCGGAGTGGTGTCGCTGAGGAGGAAGCAGAGGAGCATTACGGCTGCGAAGCCTCCTGCCACGCATAGTGAGATGCGGCGAGCCGGGACGTTATTGACAACGCGGTTGGCGTCGCTGTTCTTTCGCACGCTCCTTATCAGTCCCCACGTCATGAGCGCAATGGCGGCGATGGTGAGGATAATCATGAAGCTGACGAGCACGCCGGTAAGCAGCGGCGCGTTATATTCGGGGTCTTCCTCATAAGGCATATCGTAACCGATGAGCCAGAAGAGGATGAAGATAACCGCCGAAAGAGCCACTATGACATAGAATATGCGGCTCGATATCTGTTCTGTGGACAAAAGCCGCCAGTCTGAAATCTTCTTCATAAGTGTGAATTTGAATGATGTTGAGCGGATTCTATGCGCGTTTTACTTCTTATACTTCAGAATGGAGTCGAGCAAAGTGATGGCGCTTTCCTCCATCTGCGATGTCAGATGGTCCACCTTTGAGAGGATATAGTTGTAGAAGAGTTGCAGGATGAGCGCCACGATGATACCGAAGATGGTGGTGATGAGCGCCACCTTCATACCCGCAGCCACAATGGTAGGGTTGATGTCGCCAGCCAGCTGAATCTGCTCGAACGCCATAACCATACCGATGACAGTGCCGAGGAATCCGAGTGACGGCGCCATGGCAATGAACAGCGTAATCCATGAGCAGCCTTTCTCAAGGTTGGCAGCCTGCACGGTGCCGTACGCAGCCACCGATCGCTCGATGTCTTCGATGCTGGTGTCGATGCGGAGAAGTCCCTGATAGCATATCGACGCCACCGGTCCGCGGGTCTCGCGGCATTGTGTCTTTGCGCCTTCGATGTCGCCAGCCTCAATCTTCGCGTCTATCTCCTTCATGAATTTCTTCGCGTCAATCTCCGAAAGGCTGAGATATATGATGCGCTCAATGCAGAAAGCCAAGCCGAGAACAAGGGCTATGGCTACGAACGACATAAACGAAGCTCCACCTTCTACGAACTTCTGCTTCAGCACTCTGTGGAAACCACCGCTCTCTTCCGGCGTTATCTCCTCTGCATCGAGGGATGAAACGGTGTCGGTGGCAGCCTCCAAAAGATTGGCTGAGTCGGCAGCAGCTGCTAATTTTGCGTCCTTAGCATTGTCGGCTGCGGTTGTAGTGTCTGCTGCCGTAGCTGCGGTTGTCGGTTTGTTGGGGGTGGTGTTGGGGGCTGAATTTACGTCTGTCGCGTAACATAAACACATGGCAAGTGTGGCTATGCCCATTGCCAGTCCTCTGTGTTTCAGAAAAAATCTTGTCATATTCTTTTTATATTCAGATTGTTCACAAGCTGCAAAGTTACGTATATTTTGGAATGTAGCGTAAGAAAGTCGTTGAAATTAAGGTGCGTCAACATTATTTTCTTTACTTTTGCATCATTATTCACCAGTATATAATATGCAACAATCGTTTGTTCCAGACACATGTCAGGCTGAAGTGATAGCGGCATGCGGCGGTTTTCATCTTGTGCTTGCACCTCCGGGATGCGGCAAGACACACATTCTTACAGAGCGCATACGCCATGCCCACGAGAAGGAGGGCGTGGCTTATGAGGACATGTTGTGCCTGACGTTCACCAATCGTGCCGCCCGTGGTATGATGGAGCGCATTGCTGGCAACATCACGGACGACGGCGTTGAGAATGTCTTTGTGGGAAACGTTCATCGTTTCTGCTCCAAGTTTCTCTTCTCCAACGGCGTCATACCTGCTGAGTCGAGTGTCATTGACGAGGACGATGGCATCTCCATCCTTGCGCGTTTCGCTGGTGAGGACGAGTATGTCGTGCTCTCCAACTATGCCAAGCGCCGCGAATACAGCGATGTGTTCCACCTTGAGAGCATGATGCATCAGATACGCCATGGTTATCCGAAGGACCTGCGTGTTCATCCGGAATGTATCAGTCAGAGCGATATGGCTGCCCTTCGACGCATCTGCGAGGTGACGAAGCGTCCGTTTGACGCTGAGGCTATGACGGACATCTATGACCATCCCGACACTTATCGCGACATGGCTCAGTCTGACACCACCGACTATGGTGAGCGTCAGAGCATCATGAGTCTGCTCCGCAAGATGACGCTTGCGCAGCAATATCGCGGATATAAGAACCAGAACCGTCTGCTCGACTTCCAGGACTTGCTTCTCCTTACCTACGACACGCTTGTGGCTGATGCGGAGACCAAGACGTATAAGCGTTATCCTTGGATTCAGGTGGACGAGGTGCAGGACCTTAATCCACTTCAGATGGCTCTCATAAAGCTGCTCACATCACGTCCTTTCCACACCGTTATGTTCCTTGGCGACGAACAGCAAGCCATCTTCTCCTTCATGGGAGCCAAGATGGACACGCTCTCTGCCATCAAGGAGCGCCCTGCGTGCCAGCTCCATCATCTTTCGGTCAACCATCGTTCGCCGGGTTATCTCCTCGACATCTTCAATACGTATGCGGCGGAGGTGATGAACATCGACCCTGCCTTGCTGCCGGAAGTGGGCGGAAACCATAATCTGACGTTGACAGGAAACGAACTCAAGATTATCTATTCGGACAACTTCGACCAGGAGGTGCGCGACTGCGTGCAGTTCGCTTCCATGCTCAGCACCAACTTCCCTGAGTCGACAACTGCCATTGTGGTGAATGCCAACAGCGACGCAGAGGTGCTCAGCCAAGAGCTTCATCGTTGCGGCATCGGTCATTTCAAGGTGTCGGGCACGGACGTTTTCTCAACGCCGGAGGTGAAGCTCCTGCTTGCCCATCTTGGCGTGCTCAACAATGAGTTCAGCTTTATGTCGTGGTCGCGCCTTGTGAAGGGACTGCGAGTATACGAAGGCAATGCCACCGCTCGCGGCTTTGTAAGGGCATTGTTCGACCGTGCCATCCTTCCCTCCGACCTCCTGTGCTACGACGGCACCGACACTTACCTCAGCCGTTTTGTCCGTCATTACGAAGAGGACACCATTGTGGTGTTCGATACGGAGACAACCGGACTGAACGTCTTTGAGGACGACATCCTTCAGATAGCTGCCGTGAAGATGCGTGGCGGCGAGGTGGTGGAAGGTTCGGCTTTCACCGTATACATTGAGACCGACCGTCCAATACCGTTGATGCTCGGCGACATTCCCAACCCTATCATCGAGGAACGCAAGCATCATACGCTGCTCTCGCACGCCGATGCTCTCAGACAGTTTATGGAGTATGCTGACGGTTGCGTGCTGCTCGGACATAACGCCGATTATGACTATCATATCCTCCATTTCAATCTCCGAAGATACCTGCCCGAATCAGATCTGCGGACTTCCCATCCCGCTTATCTCGACTCGCTGCGCCTCGTGCGCCTGCTCCATCCCGAACTAAGAGAGCACAAGCTGAAGTATCTGCTGACGGCGCTTGGGCTGGAAGGCACCAACTCTCACCTTGCCGACGACGATGTCAACGCCACGCAGAACGTGGTGAAGCATTGTTACGGCAAGGCTAAGACGAAACTGGAGGAACAGCAGCGCTTCCTTACGGACAAGCGAGTGGTGCAGCGTGTGGAGACGTTCCGCCGCAACTATCGCGACACGTATCTCTCCGCCCTCTCACGTCTTTACGATACGGACGTTGCAGACACGCAGAAGCCAGCCCTCGTGGCTGAGATGCTGCGCTTCTACGACTATGCCGTTAAGGAAGGATTCGTGCTGGAAGTGGATGCTTTGCGCTACATCGTGGCTTATCTCTCTGCCGACATGATAGACGCAGAGGCTGAGCCTTCGCTTTACGCCCAGCTGTGCAGTCACATGATGGAGATAAGCACGCTGAAGGAAGCCGACCTATGCGGAAGCGGCAGCCTTGGCGAAACCATCTTCGTCACGACCATACATAAGGCGAAAGGCTTGGAGTTTGACAATGTAATAGTATTTGACGCCATTGACGGACGCATCCCCAACTTCTACAGCCGTGGCAATCCCCGCCAACTGGCAGAGGACGCCCGCAAGTTCTATGTGGCTCTTTCGCGAGCCAAGCGCCGCCTCTACGTATCGCAATGCCTTCACCGCATGGATTATCATAACATGCCGCACGAAGTGTTTCTCACGCCGTTCATGAAGCCCATAGCCAAGTACTTCAAGACCGAAAAGTTATCATAACTCTGAAAACTCCAAACTCTCAACCCTCAACCCTCAACTCTCAACTCTCAACCCTCAACTTTCCTCAGGCTATACTCTCCGTGCTTGTCAAACACAATCCAGTAGAGAATGGGGAGGACCGTCGCTATGAGCACCATTGAAATGAGCGTACCGAAGAAAATCACGGCACCCATCGGCGACCATAGCGTGTTGTTCTCAAGCATCATCGGCAGTACGCCAACCGAGGCTGCTGCCGATGTGAGGAAGATGGGGCGCATGCGTCGTTCGCCGGCTTGGAAAGCGGCGTCGCGAACGGACAGTCCCTTGTCGCGGCGAAGCTCCTCGGCATAGTCGAGCATGATGATGCCGTTGCGCACGAGGATGCCCATAAGGCTTACCACGCCAAGCACACACGTGAGGCTGACGTCATAGCCCGTTATGCACAGGCCGATGGCAGCGCCGAAGATGCAGAGCGACATTGAGGAGAGATTCACCAATGCCAGGCTGATTCGCTTGAAATGGAAGAGGAGGATGAAGAAGATGATGAGCACCGCAATCATCACTCCCGATATCACCTGCGGCAAGGTCTCGGCGTCCTTCTCCGGCATGCCGCCCATTTCCCATTTAAGGTCCGGGCAGCGTTCGGACAGCTCTTTGCCAAGCTTGGCAGCCAGCTTGTCAGCGTTATATCCGCGCATCGGTTCGCCGATGATGGATATGGTGCGCACGCCGTTGCGTCGTACGATGCTGCCGTCATGCCATGCGGGCGTTATCTTCGCCAATTGACGAAGAGGCACGCTCGTAGTTCCTCCCATCACGGGTATGTATTCGTTAGCCAGACTACTGTCGTTTTCCGACTTGAGCACCATCTTTACAGGATAGTCGCCCTCCCAAAGCGTCGATATCGGCAGACCGTCGCCGAAGTGAATGGCAAGATTAGCCGAAAGGATGGTCTTGTTTACGCCCAGGCGGTTGGCTTCCGTATAGTCAGGCGTGACGCGGATGCTTGGCAGCGGGTCCTCAAAGTTGGTCCTGACCAGATGTATTCCCTCTATGTCGCGCATACAGGCGCTCACCTGATTGGCAGCCTTCTTCAGATCGCTGATGCTGTCTGCGCTCACCCTGATTTCGATGGGGTAGGTGGCAGAGTTATAGTCCATCTGCTTGAAGCGCACACGGCAGTCGGGGAAGTAGTCAGAATAGCGGTCGGCATACTTGTTGAGCACCTTGTCTGTGGCGTCGTTGTCCGTGGTGTTGACAATGAACTGCGCAAAGTTAGGACCGCCAATCTGCGGTGCGTAGGTGGTATGGAAGCGTGGCGATCCTTGTCCGATGAACGTCGTCACGGAGGTCACCAAGGAGTCGCGCTGCAGGATGTGCGCCATCGAGTCAGCCACCTGCGCTGTCTTGTTGGCGGTGGTGCCGTTAGGAAGATAAAACTCCACGGCAAACTGGTTGCGTTCGGCTATAGGCATCATTCGCTGAGGCAGACCGGCGAACAGCACGGCTCCTATTGCCACCAAAGCTCCGCCCGTCAAGAGCGTGATGCGTGGATAAGCGAAGCAGCGTGTCAACAGCCATGTATAGCCCATCTGCAGATAGTCAAGCGGCTTCTTCCTTGCGTTGGGTTTCGGACGGCTGTTGATGCCCTCGTGTATCACTCTGTATTGCAGGTAAGGCGTGAGCAGGATTGACACGGTAAGCGAGATGCTCAGAATGATGAACATCGCCCATGGGAACGACTTTACGAAGTCGCCCATGTCGCCGTGCATCGTTATGAGGAAGGGGAAGAAGGTCAGCGAGATGCTCAGCGTGGCTGAAAGCACGGACATGAAGAACTCTCTCGGAGCGGCTATGGCGGCATGCCAGCGCGACATGCCCTGACCGAGCTTCTCCATGTAGTTGTCGATGATGACCACGGAGTCGTCCACTACCATGCCGAGCGTAACGATAAGGGCTGCTAAGGTGACGGTGTTCAGCTCCATCCCGAAAAGATAAAACAGACCCACCGATGAGAAAATGGTGATAGGAATGCTCAGAGCCGACACCTCTGCCACACGGCGAGGCATCAGCAATATTACGACCACGATGACCGAGATGACCGACGTAAGAAGCTCGCGGAGGAAATTGAGCACCGACTCGCTCACCACCTTGCTCTGGTCCGTAATGGTGGTGATGCGTACGTCGTCCGGCAAGGTCTGCTCAAACTCGTCCAGCGCCTTGTGTACGTCCTTTCCCATCTTCACGATGTCGTTGCCGGGGCGCATCTCTATGGAGAGCAGCACACACTTGTTGCCGTTGCTCTCGATATACTTGTTCTGCTTTGGATATTCGCGTGTGATGTGGGCAATGTCCTTCAGTCGGACGATATTGCCCTTAGGATCGGAATAGACTATCTGTTCTGCCACGTCACGCTCGTTATTGTACGAGTCGTCCACGTGGATGGGCAGGCAGAGATTGCCCGCGTCGAGGCTTCCGCTCACCGTGGTGAAGCCCTGCAGAGCCAGCTGGTTGAGTATCTTAAAAGGACCTGTGCCATACTTGGCCAGCTTGTTCTGATCCAGATAGATGCTTATCTGCTCGTTCTGCAGTCCGTATGTGCGCAGGTTGGATATGGCGTCGATGTGGCGCAGCTTGTCCTTCAGATTGTCAATGTAAGTGTTCAGCTCGCGATACGTCTTCTGCTTGCTCTCCATCGTTATGAGCAGGGCAGAGGTCTCGGCTATGTCGTCCACGGCTTGCAAGGCAATGACGCCCGACGGCAGCGAAGCCTTGAAGGTCTGCAGCCCGTGCTTGAACTTGCTCCAGAAAGCGTCCTTGTCCTCCACGTTGTCGTTGAGTTCGAGGAAGACGATGAGCATGCCGTCCTTGCTCTGCGTGTATGTCTTCTTCTTGTTCACCTCCTTGTAGCCGAAGATGAAGTTCTCCAATGGCTTTGCCACGCGCTGCTCCACCTCTTCGGAAGTGGCGCCGGGATAAACAGCCACGCAGGCTCCCTGACGAACCGTGAACTGCGGCATCTCCTGTTTCGGCATCAGAGCCAGTCCCATAATGCCGAGAAACACGAGCATACCCATGAGCAATATCACGATGTTATGATTGCACATGGCAGACTCGATGAACGAACGCTTTATCACCCTATTTGGTTTTCTTGTTATGCGCCGCTTGATATGGTCGCGCATAGCAGTGTTTTCCTTATCCGTCTTCTCCATATCCTTATTTCTCCGCATTCTTTTGTGTGTTCACCTTCATGCCTTCAGACACCTTCTGCTTGCCGTTCACAATAACCTCATCGCCGGCGTTAAGACCTGAGAGTATGACGACGTCATTGCCTTCGAAGCCTCCCGCCTCCACGGGCTGCTGATGAGCCTTGCCCTTGACGACGGTCCACACGAAGCGCGAGTTGTTGACGTCTAGCTCGATGCTTTGGGCTGGGACAGTGATGTGCGACGAGGCAGCCCCGCCGTTTAGCACCTTGGCGTTGCAGACCATGCCGGGGAGCAGACGCCTTTGGCTGTTGGCGATGCCCACCTTTATTTCGTAAGTGTGTGATATGGGGTTGGCGTCGATGCCTTTCTCGGATATGGCGCCAATAAACTCGGCGTTGCCCAATGCGGCAACTGTTATCCTTACCTTGTCGCCGATGTGGAGATGCGAAATCTCTGCCTCGGGCACGGATATCTTGGCGTTCACGTTGGTGACGTCAGCTATCTTCAGAACCGGTTGACCTGGAAGTACATACGTGCCAAGGTCGGCTTCCTTTGAGGCTATCACTCCGCTGAACGGGGCAGTGATGGTGGAGTGGGTGAGCTGTTGTCTGGCAATGCCTTCAGCAGCCTTCGCCTGCTCCAGCTTGCTTTCTATCTCCACCCATCGTATGTCCGATATGGTTCCGGCTTTGTGAAGAGGAAGAAAACGGCGGTAAGCGTCCTGCGCCTGATGGAGCGTGGCAAGCGCACTCTTATGCGCTTCCTTCAGCGTAGTGGGGTTGATGGTGGCAAGCGTCTGCCCACGACTTACCTTATCGCCTTCGTCCACACGGATGGAGGTGATGTTTCCGCCAAGCTCGAAGCTGAGCGTCGAACCGGTCTTTTCCTCAATGGTGCCCACATAGTCGTTGGTCTCGCCGTTGGCGTTGCTGCCAACGGTAAGCGTCTCCACCTTCATGGGTGCCTTTTCCGTCTTCTTTTTCTGCTCGGAGCATCCCGTCAGCACAATGCTGCCGACAAGGAAGGCAGCAAGCCATCCTCTTAAACAATCAAATTTTCCCATAATATATGTTGTAAAAATCGGCGGTAAAACTACAGTTTTCAACACATATTACAAAGGAAACCTCATGATTTCTTGACCGTATTAAGATTATTTAATCTAAGTATAAGCTCTTGTAACCACTCGGCACATGCCTTCTTGTCTGATAACATGTTCTTCATGTCTAAAAAAACATGTCTTTACAAGATTCTTTTTTAACGACAATAGAGACAATAGACAGCTTTTGTGTACAATGTATTTGTTTCAATGCGATGCCTTTGTTTCAATGCGAAGCCTGTTGTCTCTATTGTCGTTTTAATAATCTGTCCATGCAAATATCGTACAAAGAGTAAAAAGCTGTTACAAAATAAAAATTGATTATAGAGATTTTGAGAGCCGTTTTTCTGGTGTTTTGTTGCGCTTGTAACACCCTGATTAATCAATACAGCCTCTGTTGCACTCCAATAGTAACCCTATAAGAGTGCAACAGAGGCTGTATTGCATGACATGAGAGGCTGTGTTGGAGTGTAAAAGAGGCTCTATAGCAGCCCAATGAGGTTTGTTTGGCTTCGTCAACCATTGCACACTTCTCTTCTTATAAGCATAATCTGCTGTGTATCAGCATACTGTTGCTGCACGCTCAAAACTCAAGAATTTCGCACCAGAGATTTCTTAGTGCGCTGAACGAGGAGTATTGAGCGTTAGAAATGCAAATATTGTGTATTTCCGCAAATCATATACCTTCGCTCCAGAGTCTTTTGAAGAAATCGAGGATATAGACACACTCAATATCTCCCGTCTTTCTGTTGATAGGATCTAACGAAACTATCAACAACTTGCTTTCAGGATAATCTGAGGCGAAGGTCTTCAGGCCTTTAAGGTGTCTTGGCAATACTTCTTCTACGGATTTTATCTCTATTGCTACTCTCGCATCACCAATCACGGCATCAACCTCTTGACCAGTGTAAGCCCTCCAATAACTTAATTGTTCCATACTTTCCTTATAACTGAGCCAAGCTCTTAACTCTTGAATTACAATGTGTTCGAAAGCATGACCATACTCAGCCGTACCTCTCACCAATTCCTTACGATGCAACAAATGATTGGCTACACCTATATCAAAATAATAGAATCGAGGAGCCTGCACCAATCTGCGTTTCATTGTCTTGGTATAAGCAGGTACACGGAATCCTAAAAGATTGTCTTTGATTCATTGAAACATACAAGCTTTTTGATATCGTATTTGGCACTAATAGAATAATGTCAAATACGAATATCATATAAGTACATTTTGCATTCTACAACCGCTTATTACAACCCTGCAAAATACGTCTTCAATGCCTCCACATATTTCATCATGGCATTGCGCCCCGTGTCTGTCATCTTGCAGATGGTTCGGGGTTTTACGCCCGAGCCATCTGTAGTCTTTGATATATAGCCTGCTGTGACCAGTTTGTCCAACTGTACACTAAGGTTGCCTGACGTCGATTCTGTCTTTTCCTTGATATAGTTGAAGTCTGCTTCCTCTACATTCAGCAGAATCGACATTACGGCAAGACGCAACTGGCTATGTAGTAATGGATCCAACTCTTTCATTATTGTTGCTTTTTTGCTTTGAAGTTAAGGATATGTCCGGGGATAATAAGGGTAATGACAAATGACAAGACCATCTGTCCCATCTGCATAATACTAATAACTTGTTCACCACAAACAAAGTCGCGAAGCAGTCCTGTACCAATCACTACACCAAGAAGTCCGCACATCTGTATCGACTTCTCCTTAAGTATCACGCCAGTGGTGTATGTGCCTATACCCGGCAACAACATACCCAACAAAAACATTCCATTCCAACTCCTTACTTCTCCGAAATGTAAAAGGCAGCTAATGGCGTAGACTGCAAACACGGCACTAATAATAGCCCACACATTATTTATAGTGTTGCTTGCATAAGTGCTTGCCACATGACTCTTACGCTTTGCCTTGTAGGTCTTTATGCCTGAGACTGTGAATCCTGCTATAGGTATGACCATGTAGAGCCAAGCATATCTTGGGTCGTTGGTTGCGAGCAACATGACGATTACTGCCAACGATATTGCTGCACTAAGATAGCCCCACATAAGGAAACTGTTACCATTGCCTACAGACAAATCCTTCTTTGTCTGATTTATCATCCGAGTGATAAGCTCAAGACTCTCCTGCTCCGAAATCTTCTTCTCTTCCATTTTTTCTTACTTTATTGCGACACACTTATTGCATATATCAAGCGCGATGTGCCAGGTTAAACACTTAGTTTATTTTATAAACCATCTTTGGAAAAAGAGAAGCAAGGAGGTCGACTCTCACTTGCTTTAGCCAGCATTATTCTCTTCTAACACTAATGATTACGGTTGCAAATTTAGCTTAGTTTATTTTATAAACCAAATGATTTGCAATAAAATAGCCATTATTTAACCTTTGTTTACAATAAATCATAACTTTGCTATTTGCTCAGCAACGTTTAGTGCCATAGCTGTTTCTCCTGGCAGATAGAACATGGCTTTGCGTCTTTGCAGTTCTTCATATAGCTGCAAGGCTTTCTTTTCGTCTTTGTTATGCTATTAATACTGCAATGGCTGCACCTATTAAGCCACCGCAAAATATTCCTGCCAAAAGTTTCAGTATTTTTCCCATTTTTATTGTTTTGTGGACAAAGGTATTGATTTATAGTCTAAATAGCATATTTAACTAAAGATATTTAAATATTTATGTCGGTATTTGGTTGTAAATAAAGAAATATCTATATTTGCCGTATGATTACAGAATATGGCATTGAGGCTAAGTCGAATAAAGAGATCATCTCCGAACTTGGCGGTAGGTTTAAAGAATATCGGCTCTTCAGCAATCTCACTCAGAAGGAGGTTGCTGTAAAGTCGGGTGTGAGTATATTTACCATCAGCCAATTTGAAAAAGGCGAGGTTGGCAATATAGGCTTTGGCACTATCTTGTCATTGCTGAGGAGTATTGGTTTTATTGCCGAGGCAGAAAAGTTGCTGCCCCCATTGCCGGTGTTGCCTACTCAAATAGCAAAAGCAAAAGACAAGAAAGAAAGGGTAAGACATGAGAGATAATATTGTGCAAGTAAGCATTTGGGGAAAGAATGTCGGTTTATTGTCATGGGACGATAAACGAGGATGTTCTTCGTTTCAGTTTGATAGGGATTTTATAAATAACGGTCTTGATATCGCTCCTCTTGTTGCTCCGTTAAGTTCTGCTATTGTGCAAAGAGGATTCCCCGTTTCTGGTAATAAGGAAAAGCCATATTATGGTCTTCCGGAATTTATAGCCGATTCTCTGCCAGACCATTGGGGAAATGTTGTTTTTCAGAATTGGCTCGAAGCGAACAATCTGCACACTCGTCAAATTAATGCTGTAGATAGACTTTCCTTTATAGGCAAGCGGGCTATGGGGGCATTTGAGTTTCAGCCTGCTCATATTAAAGAAGATGCTTCTACTGATATCAAACTATCTTCGTTATACGAATTGGCAAACAGAATATTCAATGACAGACAGAATGTATCCATAGATATGAGCAACGGGCTGATTATTGAGGACCTCTATAAAGTAGGTACTTCAGCAGGAGGACAACGTCCTAAAGCAATTATAGCCATTGACGAAACTACTGGCGTTATTCGATCAGGTCAGGCTGACTTACCGCAAAGCTTCAAACATTATATATTAAAATTTGATACAGGTAAGCCTGATGATTTTCCATTCACAAAGATTGAAATGGCTTACTATATGATGGCAAGGGATTGTGGTATAGATATGATGCCGTCAAGATTAGTAGAGATTGAAGGCACACAGAACTTCCTCACTCAACGATTCGACAGAGTAGACGGAATCAGAATACATACTCAGACAATGGCTGCAATGAGTTCGTTTGCAGATACATACGAAGATCTTTTTGTTATCGGTAGAAAGATAAACCTTACTGCTGAAGAACAGACACAACAATACAGAAGGATGGTGTTTAATATACTTGCATGGAATGTGGACGACCATACTAAGAATTTTTCTTTTCTTATGTATCCCAATGGTGAATGGCACATTTCGCCTGCATACGATTTGATTTTCTCTATTGACCCTGATTCTCGTTTCTTCCGTAACCATGAGTTGTCAGTTCGCGGTAAGCGCAATAATATAACAAGGAAAGACTTGATTGATTTTGCCAAGGCACAGGACATAAAGAACCCTGCCAATATTATCGAGCAGACGATAGAGGTGGTCAAGAAGTTTGATGATTATGCCGAACAAGTTGGTGTAAGCGAATATTGGATATCCCGAATACAAGATATACTAAGCGATAATCAAGTCTTAAAAAACACCGATTAATAAGAAAAAGGAAATTTCTGCACATCTGATGATTTATTGGATCGGTCAATGCTATTGTCTTTAAACGAAAGCATTAAGGCATAATTATACTCAAAGAAGAGCGGTAAAACATGGATATATGGAAAAACCATTGTATATTTGCAATAAGAAACAAAAATCCATAGCTATGGTAGAGACAAAAAATAGAAGATTGCCCGTAGGCATCCAGTCTTTTGAGGAAATGAGAAAGGAAGGATACCTTTATGTTGACAAGACTGATATTATCTGGCAACTTGCCAATGAAGGAAAGAAGTATAATTACCTGAGCCGCCCACGCCGCTTTGGCAAGTCGGTGCTGGTTGATACTCTCGAAGCCTACTTCATGGGAAAGAAGGAACTATTCGAGGGGTTGAAGATAATGGAAATGGAGAAGGAATGGGTGAAGCGACCTGTCATCCGACTTGATATGAGTCAGGCAGGTGCTGGACCTGAAACAGTGCGAAGTTATCTTGACGATGCTTTTCATACTTTAGAGACGGAGTATGGAATTGTTGTGCGCCAAGATAGCTCCCTTGCCGTAAGATTCAAGAACATAATTGAGGGTGCTTACAGCAAAACCGGACAACAAGTGGCTGTCCTCATAGATGAGTACGACTCTCCATTGCAGCATTCATGGAAGACTCCTCAGCACGAAGCATGCACCAGCATCTATAGAGAGGTGTTTGCCATATTGAAAGCCAACGACAAATACGAGAAGTTTGTCTTCATCACAGGCATAACCAAGTTTACACAGATTTCTCTCTTCTCTGTGCTCAATAATCTGAGTAACATCAGTTTCGACCCGGAATATGCTGCCATTTGCGGCATTACCAAGGAAGAGGCGTTGCGTGATTTCAAGCCGGAAATCAACAAGTTGGCAGAATATGAGGGCTGGACATTCGATGAAGCAGTTGCACAATTGGCCGCATATTATGATGGCTATCATTTCAGTCGCCGAAATATGGTGGATGTTTTCAATCCATTCAGCCTCATCAATGCCTTGGCAGATTCTGACTTGAGGAATTATTGGGCTTCATCCGGTGCTACCTCACTGCTTCCTAAATTTGTGGATGACATGGAGATAAAAATGAAGAATTTTGAAGATTGCCCAATAGACAGCGATACTTTGGAGACTTCGGATGTGACAGGAGGAGGTGCTGAACTGTTCCTCTACCAATCGGGATATCTTACAATAAAAAGTTATACAGAAGGCATCTATATGCTTGGCATTCCAAACCATGAAGTTCGCAAGGCTCTATACAAGATTGTATTGCCCGCCTTGACAATGCAATCGAATGCACAAGTAATAACTACTCAAAACATGTTGTTGTATTCTCTGAAGCTTGGCAACCTTCCAGAAGCTATGAAAAGCTTGAAAGCCCTTATTGCTGATGTGCCTTACAGCAACAAGAAGCTTGCCTGCATGGACATGGAGGAGCGCTATCGCCTGATATTGAGTACCATCTTTAATGCCATCGGTTGTAGGGTGGAAGTGGAGAAGATGATTGCTACGGGCAGAATAGACATGGTGGTGGAAACAACCAACTTCATCTATGTCCTTGAATTGAAGCTAAGCAATAATGGTGGTATTGACGCAGCAACCGAACAAATAAGAACCAAGCAATATACCGAGCCATTCAAAGCTGACAAACGAAAAGTTGTTGCTATTGCCATAGAACTGGATGACAAGGGAAAGGGACTGGTGGATTGGAAGGAAGTGTAAAAGCTACTCCTGCAACCTCAAGCCGTCATACGCATCGGTCAGACAAAGACTTATCAAGTACTGAAATTGCGAAAGTTCAATCAAGTATTTATAGATAACCCCTTTGTCTGACCGATTGTTTTTTATTGTTTTATGACAACTCTCTTTTATAAC